>Ga0209810_1000095_pt1 | contig 274004 bp, 261 predicted proteins | sample Coa_R1_7_FD_187159 | JGI IMG/M metagenome (GOLD analysis project Ga0209810, IMG submission 187159) | Surface soil microbial communities from Centralia Pennsylvania, which are recovering from an underground coalmine fire - Coalmine... | ecosystem: Environmental > Terrestrial > Soil >...
GAAAGGCTCGCCGGGACCGATCCCTGCACCCCGGCTATTGGAGAGACGTCCTCTCCACTAGCCGGCTCGGAGCACTCTTATCGCGTTTCCCTCAACCTTTACACCCGTTGTGTCTCTTCTGCCGCCCGTAGCGTCTCTGCCGCCTCTTGCCCTGGCCCCAATGGCTCATTCTCACCGCAGCGGCGTTGGCCGGTGCCGAAAAACCATCACCGCATGACGGCTCCAGCGCCGGTAAAATGCCCTCCGCCGGCTTCGTCCCCCAACGTCTTGGCGCCTCGGTTTCGCGCGCGGCGGTTGATCCGGTGACGCGCCCGGCTAGAACGGCGTCTTGTCTTTTGCGTAGCAAATCGTTTCGAGGATGCAGCGATAGCAGGCCGGCTTGCGTGCATAGCAGGTCTCGCGGCCGTGGTGGATCAATTGATGGGAGAAGACGATCCATTTCTCCTGCGGGATCGTTTTCATCAGGTCCTGCTCGATCTTCGCGGGATCTTTTTCTTTGGTTAGGTCCAGACGCCGCGCGATGCGCTGCACGTGGGTGTCTACCACGATGCCGGTGGCCTTGCCGAAAGCGGTGCCCAGCACGACATTCGCCGTCTTGCGCGCTACGCCCGGGAGTCGCAGCATCTCTTCCATGGTTTGCGGCACCTTCCCGCCAAATTCGGCCAAAATTGTTTTCGCGGCGCCGATCAGCGATTTGGCTTTGTTGCGGAAGAAGCCCGTGCTGCGGATATCCTGCTCGAGAACCTGCTGGCGGGCGGCGGCGAAATCCCGGATCGTCGGATATTTCCGGAACAACTCCGGCGTGACCATGTTTACGCGCTTGTCGGTGCACTGGGCCGAAAGGATGGTGGCCACGAGCAATTGCCAAGCGTCCTTGTGCACCAGGGCGCATTGCGCGTTAGGATAGGCTTGGTCGAGCCGGCGCAAAATTTCCGCCACGCGCGCCTGCCGCTCGGCGGCCGTGCGGGGCCTGGATACCTTCGTCATCGCCGGCTCAGCCCAGCGTTTCGATCATGCCGGTTACGGTTTTTAGAACGCACGTGAAAATGGGCGTATCGCGAACCGTGTATTTGCTCGCGTCCGTCTCTCGCAGCTCCATCACCAGATCCACAAAGTCCTCGGGATGGTCGCTTTCAAACGCGACCACAAAATCCTGATCGTCGAGACCGAAGGAATAGGTCGTGTTCAACTTCACGCTGGGATATTTATGGCCCACCGTGATGTGCTCGTTCATCATGCCCTGGCGGGTGGGAAGGTTCAGCAAGTACCATTCCCGGGTCTTTATGAAAGGATACACGAAGATGTATTTGTATTTGCCCGGAACGAGCGTTCCGCGGGAATCCACCTGTCCTTCGTGCACATGCTCGAGCACGTACGTGGAGCGCTTGGTCATGGAGAGGAAGCTGTGGCTGGTGTGCAGATATTTTCCCAAGCCGGTCTGCGAAATTTCCGTGGACATTTGTTGCAGGTCTTCGAGCTGATAGCAGATACGCCACAGCATGATGTCGCTGTCGGCCCGAAGGCCCACCGTCGAATAAGGAAGAATCAGCATGCGGCCGGGATGACTCCACGATGTGATGACGCGGCAAAGCTCTTCGCGATCCCGCTGCTTTTGCTCTTCCGGCAGCAGCCGCCAGGCCGGATCGAGTTTGTAGAGAATGAAGTTGACTATCTGGCGGCGTGGTTCCGTGGTTTCAGGCATAGTGGATTCTCCAGTTAGTGAAGCCGTGCCGCACCGCCTGGCTGCAATGGCGGCGGCTTCCGGATCTGCGGCTTTCTTTCCCCAGGCGGCCCGCGGGATGTATCGCTTTAGAAAATCATCATAGCACGCGGCTCGCGGCCCTCATGCCACTCGCGGTGGTTCCTGGCGAGCAACGTTGCAACTATGGTTTCATTGGCTTTCTCGCGAACGCCGCACACTGCGAAATGAGTTAGTCGACGCTTCGCGGCAGACTTTCCGACGATGCGAGTTGAGACCGGCCCATTTACTGGAGGAAATCCGGGTCCCCGCATGGGACCGTTTTTTTGTATGCGATTTCTGTGCCTCTGCGGGCGTTCTCGCTAGTGCTGCGGTGTGCTCAGGCTTCTCGGCCCGTTCGCGCGGCCGGATGGTCCGGAAATATTTCGCTCGGCTGCGCCATCCGGTTGACTCACCCCGGGCGCGGCTCTATCGGGAAATGGAGTGCCCGGTACGGTGCCTGGAGGAGCGGATCCCGGGTAAGCCGTATAAGGGCTCGGGCCCGCGTCAGGCTGGTTAGCGCCGCTGGGTCGCATTGCGCCGGCCATGCCCGGTGTTATGCCGGGGTGTGCGGAGCCCCGCGCTCCTGCCGCATCGGGACCGCTCGCAAATTCTGCGCTTGTGCCGGTATGGTTCATTCCAGCGGCGTCCCCGCCGGACCGCGCGGGCAGCAACATCCAGCCAGTAACCTGATCCCACCAGCTATCGATTCGGGTCACCTCGTTGGCATGATTCTTCGGTCGGCTCTCGAGGTAAGCGAAAATCTGCCGCTGCACCCTCCTCGCTGCATCCCCCTGCGGCCCGTTTTGATAACTGGCCAAAGCTTGCGCGGCAGCCTTCAAAGGTTGTGTGGCCGCGTCGTAGTCCCCGTCGAGAGCGTGCGATCGGGCGGCCGACAGATGCTCCCGCGCCTCCGCCAGAGCCGCGTTTAGCCGTGCGGGAATCACAAAGATTCCGTCTTGCACGAAAACCAGAGCGGCGTCTGCGCGGCTGAGGTCCCGGTTCTCCAATTCCGTGGCCGCGGCCTCCAAATGGTTTTTAGCGAGGGTTACATCAACCGCCACCATGGTGGCCGGCCCGGTCGGGCGGATCGTCTCACCGCCGCTCCGAATCCTCTCCCCCAGGCTGCTGCTGCTCCACTGCCGGGCCGCGGCGCCCTTATTTTCCCTCGCACCTGACGGAACCGGAACACCGGCGCCCGCCCCTTCTGCAGGGTCAGGCGCGCCGGCAGCCGCTGCGTCGGGCTGCCCCGCCTGCCAGTGCAAAACCGGCGCGACGACGGACGCCTGCTGGAGCTGGTTATACACCGGGACGAGATTCCCATCCGCCTGAACCTGAGCGTTCGATTGCAGCTTCTCCGCGAGACCGATCGCTCGCTTCAGATGGTCGCGCGCGGCCGGCGCGGCGCCCTTTTGGATGGCTTCGCGCGCCAGATCGGTTTGCTCGAGCATCTGCACAGCCAGCCGCGAGCGCTCCGTTTCCGGCATTTGTACGGAACCCTCCCGATTTGGGCCCCGCGAATCGGACGGAACGCCCGAAGAGGCACTGGCAGCGGCGGACGGCGCGAGTAAACCGAGCAGCAGCAAAGTCAGGACGAGTACGAAGATCAGCCTTTTGGGCATCGCTTTCGCTCCTCATTAAAATTGGACGTCCGCGGCGCTCTCCAAGTTTGGGTGCGAAGACCCTTTGAACGTAACTGCTTCGCCCGGACGGGGTTGTACGGCGCCAAACGGCTCCAACGACATGTTCAGAATTCGGGCGGAGAAGCTCACACCATTTCGTATCGCATTACGATATAATTTGAACTATGGACAAAACAGGGGTTGATATATCGGATTCCGAGTATCGAGCTTTGGCGGAGTTCCGCCATCAGATCCGGCGATTCCTGCATTTCAGCGAAAAGGCGGCGCGGGCGGCCGGCCTTGAGCCGCAGCACCACCAGTTGCTGCTGGCTCTGAAGGGTCTTCCGGAGGGAAGCGTCCCTTCCATCCGCAATATCGCTGAGCGCCTTCAAATCCAGCACCACAGCGCGGTGGAACTGCTCGACCGTTTGCAGGAACGGGGTCTGGCCGAACGGACCCGCAGTCCGGAAGATCACCGGGAGGTTTTGGTTCGCCTGACGGAACGGGGAGAAAAGGTTCTCCGGGAGCTCTCGTTGCATCACCGGGCTGAATTGCAATCGGCTGGCCCCGCTCTGGTGCGCGCCCTCGAGCAACTGACGGTCCGGACTCCCGCCGCTCAGGAGGCCGCATGCCAGTAAGCGCGGGCGTAAGCAAACTCGCTCCTCGGGCAAGCCTCGAGCCGTCCGGCAAACTGGGCGATTTCACCACCAGTATCCGCGTACTGCCCTTGTCGCTGGTCGCTATCGCCATCGGCGTGTTGAGCGCATACGTGGCCCTGGCCCTGCTGCGGCTGATCGGCTTATTTACCAATCTGTTTTTTTACCAGAGATGGGCCACCGGCCTGGTTTCGCCGGCGGATCACCATCTGGGACCGTTTGTCATTGTCGTGCCGATCCTCGGAGCGCTGATCGTCGGATTCATGGCGCGCTACGGGTCGGAACGCATTCGAGGTCACGGCATTCCGGAAGCGATCGAAGCGATTCTCATCAATGGAAGCCGCGTCGAGCCGAAAGTGGCGTTTCTTAAGCCGCTTTCCTCAGCAATTTCCATCGGATCCGGTGGCCCTTTCGGGGCTGAAGGCCCCATCATCATGACGGGCGGCGCTTTTGGCTCGATGATCGCCCAGTTTTTGCACCTCACCAGCGCCGAGCGCAAGACGCTGTTGGTCGCGGGCGCGGCCGGAGGCATGTCGGCGACGTTCGCCGCACCCGTGGCGGCCGTTCTGCTGGGCGTCGAGCTGCTGCTGTTCGAATGGAAGCCTCGCAGCTTGATTCCCGTGGCTTTGGCCAGCGCTACGGCGGCGGCCGTGCGGCGCCATCTAATGGGGTTGGGCCCGATTTTTCCTGCGCCGCCGCATCCGGCCTTTGTCGGGCCTCAGGGATTGCTGGGGTGCGCCGCCGCCGGCCTGCTGGCCGGTGTGCTTTCCGTTGTGGTCACCCTCGCCGTCTACGCCTCCGAGGACGCATTCCACAAGCTGCCGATCCACTGGATGTGGTGGCCGGCCATCGGAGGCCTGGTGATCGGCCTCGGCGGCCTGATCTTCCCGCAGGCGCTCGGCGTCGGCTACGACACAATCGCCGACTTGCTGCAAGGCAATGTTGCAAAGCGCGTCATATTAGGCATTCTGCTGGTGAAATCGATCATCTGGGCTGTATCGCTGGGATCGGGAACCTCGGGCGGCGTGCTAGCGCCGCTGTTGATGATGGGCGGAGCGCTGGGCGGCCTCGAAGCTATGGTGCTGCCAAACGAAGGAACGGGGTTCTGGCCTCTGGTCAGCATGGGAGCTATTCTGGGCGGCACAATGCGCGCCCCGTTCACCGGCGTGATTTTCGCCGTCGAGCTCACTCACGATTTGAACGCGCTGCTGCCGCTGTTGATCGCTTGCATCATCGCTCATGCCTTCACGGTGCTGGTCCTGCGCCGGTCGATTCTTACCGAGAAAGTCAGCCGGCGCGGCTATCATCTGAGCTGCGAGTATGCCGTGGATCCGCTGGAAATTTTATTTGTAAGGGAAGTGATGCGAACCAACATCGCCGCTTTGCCCGCCGATGTGAAGCTCGACGATCTGGCGACTTCTCTTCGCACCAGCGGCGGCCGCGGCGGCCAGCGCCTCTATCCGGTGGTGGACAAAGATCATCACTTGGTGGGCGTGGTCACGCGGCACAACATCCAGAAAGCCCTTCGAGAATCATCTGACGGCCCCGGGGTGCGGATGGCAGACCTCGTGAACGCCAACCCCGTTGTGGCCTACCCCGATGAGCCCTTGCGCCTGGTGGTTTACCGCATGGCGGAGACTGGCCTGACGCGCTTTCCCGTGGTCGAGCGCGGCGGGGATCGCAAGTTGGTCGGCATGATCGCTTTGAAGGACCTGTTGCAGGCCCGCGTGCGCAACTTGCAGGAAGAACGCCGCCGCGAGCGCGTGTTACGAACTCGCATCCCATTTGTCTCGCGGCCCCGGCGCGGCACGGAGATGGATAGCCTTTCCTCCGCCTCCCGCATGTAGCAGGCGGAACAATTCGGGAAGAAGGCCCCGGACCATTGCACGCTTAGCGTCGGCCGCCGAGATGCTCCAGCGCGCGGTCGGCGGCCGTGACCCCCCGGTACTGTGCTTCTTCGAAAATTGAGAAGCCGCTCAGGTCGGAGTTGGCGAAAAGAAAACTTCCCGAGCGCCCGGCCGCCCGCCTTCGCTCCTCTGAGGTCAGAAAGCCTACTATGGGACGCGCCATGGCGTGCCCGAACCGCATGATGTCGATCCGGGAGACGCACGAGCGGATATCTTTGTGCGCCCGCTCCAGATCGCTGAGAATGAATTCCTTCCAATAACTCCAGTCCTTCGCCAGCAGCAGCCGCCGGTTTTCAGCCGGCGGCCCCTGCGCCATCGCATAGTAATAGGTCCAGACGGTCCGCTCGACGTGGGTCCGAAGCGTTTGATGAGTGGCGACGACATAGCCCAGTCCCGGCGAATCGTAGATCACGTTGTCCCACGCCGGCTCGCTTTGCTGTTCCCGAGGGAAGCGCTCCAGGGTTAAGTTGGCCGTGAGCCAGGGAGAATACACAAACCCGTTTACCGGCGCAGCTCCCTCCACGATGTAAGGCGCAAGAAACGTCGGGGCCGCGAAAATCACCGCGCCGGCGATGTACTCCGCTTTTTCCGTCAGCACCCGCCAGCGGCTGCCGCGCCGCTCGATGCGATAGACGGCCGAATCGGTCCGAATGAAGCCGCCGAGCTTTGTCAAAAGCTGCTTGACGATCCAGCCATTGCCCTCGGGCCACGTCAGCGGACCTTTTTCCTCCGGCTCACGCGAGGCGAAGTAGTGAACGCCGGCCCAGGCGGATACATCGGACGCCGGCGCGCCATAGTCGTCGCGCGTCGCGTAGTTGATATACCAATTCAGGCGCGGCGAGTCGAAGCCCTCCTCGCGAAGCCAGCTTGACATGGAAAGACGATCCAGATGCAGGGCTCTACCAGGCGGCGAGCCGGCGTGCGCCTCCATTGGAATCGTGAACTCGCCGGTGGCGCGGAACTCTTCCATGCGCACTTCGAAACGCCGGAACTGGTCCCTTTCGGAGGCGGGGAGGCCAGCGGTGGGCTCGATGCCCTCCTGCCAGCGCCCGTACTGGAACAGGCGCTCCTGGGGAGAAAAGCATAGATCGCGCTCCTCCCATTTGCCTTCTTTGAGCACGCCCAATTCGGCAAACAGCTCTCGAACCAACACCGCCCGCTTGCCCGGCACGGGAACGTAGTGGGCGGCCCAGGGGTACGCCGTGATCTCGTTCTCGCCCCAGCGTGAATTACCGCCTACCTGCTTTTCCATTTCTAGCAGGACGAAATCGCGGAAACCGCGCTTGTGCAGGCGCCACGCCGCCGACAGCCCGGCCACGCCGCCGCCCACGATCACTAGCGGGATTTGGACCGTCTGCGAGGGCTTGCGGAATGCGCCGTGATCGCGCAGCTTGTGGCCGAGCAGGTGCGCCTCGTTGACGAACGAGCCTGCAACGGCTCGCCCGCTTCTGGGCGCGAGGCCGATCAATGCGGCCCCGAGAAATTGGCGGCGCGAAACAGGTCCGCCCGCGAAACCCCCGGCGGGCAGTGGACGGGTCCGCTCGCCCGGTGGCCGGTTAGCGGGCAATGTCGCTCCAATCCTGTTCGTAATAGCGCACGAGAACCTGATTGTTGAGCCGGTTGGGCTCGGCCGGGACGGGCAGCATGTCTTTGGGAAATTCGAACAGGGACCCGAGGTTTTGCGCTGAAAGGAAACGCAGCCCTTCGGGCAGTTGCGAAGGCGGCTCGTAGGGGCGCTGGCCCGCGAGAACGAAACCCCATTCGCCAAAGGAGGGCACATAGACGTGGTACGGATAGGTTCGCAAGCCGGACTGCTTGAGCGTCTCGACGATACACCAATAAGACTGGCGGGCGAACAACGGCGATGTGCTCTGCACTACGGCCATGCCTTGCGCGCTCAGGTGCCTGGCCAGGAGCCGGTAAAAGGCCGTGGTATAGAGCTTGCCGAGAGAGTAGCTCGTGGGATCGGGGAAATCGACGGTGATGAAATCAAACATATCGCGGCTGCTTTCCAGCCACGGGAAGGCATCTGCATTGATCACCTGCACGCGGGAAGAACGCAGGGATCCCCCGTTCAACTGCACCAGGAAAGGGTTCTCTGAGAAAAGTCTGGTCATTTCCGGGTCCAGATCGACCAGCGTGACTCGCTCGACGTTCGCGTACTTCAGAATCTCCCGCAGCGCCAGGCCATCCCCGCCGCCGAGCACTAACACGCGGCGGGCAGCCGGCACCGCCGCTAGGCCCGGATGCACCAGCGCTTCGTGATACCGGTATTCGTCGCGCGAGCTGAATTGCAAGTGCGAGCTGAGAAACAGCCGGAGGTCGTCCTTCCACTTTGTCAGGACGATGCGCTGATACCGCGTCTGGCGCGAAAAAATCACCTCGTCGGCGTAAAGATTGGTGTCGGCCGCCGCCGTGATGCGTTCGGCGCCCAGCATGCCCAGGCAGAGAGTCACCAAAACCGCGCCGCACATCGCCCGGAGAGCGTGCGGGGAGCCGAGCTGGTCGCGGAACAAGAACGTGGACCAGAGAGCGACGGCCGCATTGATGACGCCGAACAACAGCGCCGAGCGCACCAGGCCCAGCTTGGGCACCAGCAGAATCGGGAACAGCAGAGAAGCCCCCAGAGCGCCGAGATAATCGAAAGTCAGCACGTGCGCCACCAGGTCGCGGAACAGAAATCGGCCTTTAAGAATGCGCATCAGCAAGGGAATCTCGAGACCGACCAGAACGCCGATGAGTATGACCATGAGATATAAGATCAGCCGGAAACCGGGCGTATAGGCGAAGGCCAAAAACAGAATCGACGACGAGAACCCCCCGGCCAGCCCGACCATCAGTTCAATCGAAACGAACCGCGCCACCAAACCCCGCTGGAAGCACCGCGACAGGCCGCTTCCGAGGCCCATAGCGAACAGATAGCTTCCGATCACGGTGGAGAATTGAAAGACGCTGTCGCCGAGCAGATAGCTGGCGAGCGTGCCCGCGATCAGTTCATAAATGAGGCCGCAGGCGGCGATGAGCAGGACGGAAATGAAAAGGACGGCCGGCATCGGAAAGCGCGTCAGGCGTCAACAGTCAACGCCGCGAACCGGCGTACGGCGAAAAGGCCCGTCCGTTTCATAAGTCTTCAGGCAGCTCTCCCATCGGATTCCCGGCCGCGGGGACAGGCTCAGTGTACTGCGGCGGCGATGATGATGCACATGCCGATCGACATGGCCCCGATTAGGATCGCCAGCGCCGTGTTGTGTTCGTGGACGATCTCGTTCCACAGGTGGTAAGGCGTCATCCGGTCCACGATCGCGAAAGCGGCCACGAAAATGACGATGCCCAGCACGGAGTAGACCAGCGCGTTGAGCACATAGCCAGCGTTGAACTCACTCATTATTTTCCTCCGACGTATCGCGAGCTGCCATGGTAAAAGGAGCGGTAGGCGCCGGGGTTGTCACGCACCGTCCGCGGAACATTCTTGACTTCGTTGACCGACAGCAAGCTCCAGCCGCGGTACTCCGCCGCGCCCGTCAGGCCGAGAAGCGCCAAACCGTAAGCGAGGTACAATAACCGTCCCATCAGCCGTCTTCTCCCGATTCGGAATCTGGTTCCGCGGCGATATCACCGCCCTCCTGCCAGCGCGATTTCTCAAAGCCAACGGCGCGAAACGTCACAAACACGGGAGGCGCCACGATCAGCAGCGCACAGATCCAGTAAAAAGCCAGCGAGGGAACATCCCGGCGCAGAATCAGCTCGTAGGTCATTCGGCTGTTCCGCGCAGCGGAGGAGCCGGAGCTCATTTCCGGCTCGACCCGCAGATAGTAGCGCCCGGGCGGCACCGACGGGATAAGTACATCGTCGTTCGGACTGCCCTCGCCGGGGTAATTGCTCACCTCACGGCCAAAGTCATAAGCCTGGCCCGTCGCCTCGTTGATCAACGCAAAATTGAAGTACGCCCAGTTGCTGCGGAGATTCGTCCGAATCGAAAGCTCGACGTCTGAAGTTCGCCCGGCCAGATCGAAACTCGGCGTGACGAACGACGCGTCCCGCACCCCCGGCGAGAAGGTGTACTGGTGATCGAACACCTGTTCCTTCCGCGCAAATCCCGAAAAAAGCAGCGCCAGGTTCGCCAGCAGCAGGAGAAGAATTCCGCAAAGAAACCATAGCTGCTTCAGCTTGCCCGCGTAAGGCGAGGGCTGGTTCGCGAAAACTCCGGCCGGCCTGGGCGGGCGTCCGGGAAGCTGGAATGCCTCCCAGATCCGCGCCCCGTCGACGTACTCGCCCAGGGACCACGTTGTTTCCGTTTCCACCGTCTCCGAAGAAAGGATGTAGGGAGGCGCAATATAATCAGTGCACGCTACAAGCTCGCCCACCTTGACGCGCCAGGGAAACTCCCCCATGACGAACGTCGTCTCCGCGCTCGCGGTCTGAAAATGAACATAGGTGCGGCCGAGGAGATTCACGGCGCTCTTCCCGCGTGAAGATGCGGGTTCCGGGACGGCGCTCACCGGCTTTACGTCGTTCCAGTGGCCGTCGTATACGGTCAAATAGCGAAAGCCCTTGTAAGGGTTGAATAGCAGGTACTCATGCCAGCTATACTGTGCGCCGGCGTCGGTAATCGTCCGCACCTGGAAACCGATCACTTCATAAGGGTCGTTGCGCCACTTGCCCCGGCTGCCCAGCGGAATGAGCGCCGCCACCCGCTGGCGGCCCTCGAACTGCTGGAGAATTTGCAGGTTCGGATCTTTGGCGTCGAGAACGGAGAGACACTGCGCGCAGACAACGCTCAGGGTGTGCTGGAAGGCGCGGATAGTGAGAGCCGCACCACAATTCGGGCAATTCAGCGCTTTCACGCCGGCAACGGATCCCGACGCCGCGCCGGAAGGCCCTCGGGCTGGTGATTCGGCGGGCATCAGGACCAACCCTCGAACTGGCGCAGATTTTTCAGCCTAAGATCGTCAAATTCCACCGCTTCACCCAGAAAAAGCAGCGGCTTCGGCTCGCTGTAATCGATGGTTGCGAAACGCCCCTCCGCCGAGCGCAAGTCGACGAACAGAGCCTCGCGCTTGTCCCAGTTTTCAAACGGCATCTCGCCCTCGACGCCGCGATACCGCGCGCGCGTCAGGCTGGTGACCTGGTAGCGGACGCCGTTCCATAAGGCGAACTGGCCGCGCTCGACTTTCTCCGGCGGCGGCAACGGCTCGGGCGGCGCGGTCTGGAAAGAAACGGCGTATTCGTCCTGCGCGTCGGAAAGCCAGCCGCTCGAACTGTCGTTGAAGACGATGTGCCACTCGTTCCAGCTTCCGGCGTCGTATTCGTAAAGAATCCGTCCGACTACGACGAAGGGCTTATTGCGGTAAACGCCTTCCGTGGCGATTTGGATGGGAGAACTGTCCGGCGGCAGATCGGCGACTTCTCCCACCTTGGCCAGATCGAGGTCGCGCCGCACCAGTATTGAATGGCAAAAATCGCACGTGGTCTGCACGGCGCTCGACCACCGAAACCGGATCGGCGCCCCGCAATTGGGGCAGTTGGCGGAGGGGGAGCTCATTCGTAAGGCCGCTCGATCCGCCGCACGCGCACGCTCGATGCCGCAAACTCAGTCTTGAAATAGCTTTCGAAATCCCAGTCGGGGCGCGGGCGGCAGCAGAACAGGTTCAAGCACAGTGATCGATATTCCGGGAACGTGTGGCAGGCGAGGTGAGATTCCGTGAGCAGGCAAAGACCGGTGATGCCGCCGGTGTGTGGAAACTGATGCCAGAGAGATTCGCCTGCTGCGTGCAAGGCGAGCTCCCCGGTGAGGCGCGTGAAAAGCTGCTGCAATTTGGCAAGGTCTGCCAGCGCCCTCGCATCGCAGCCGTGAGCTTCAACGACCCATTCCCGCCCGGACATCGGTCTATTGTTGGGCCGCGCCGCACTCGGGGCAAAACTTCGCCCGGCGAGGGATCGGCTTGCCACAATCCAGGCAAAACTTGGTTTCTGCACCCGCGGCGGGCCCCGGCGCTGCTCCGCCGCCGGAGGTTGCGGGAGCGGGCTCGGGCCCTGCTGAAGCAGGGCCGGCCGGAGGCGCTCCCGGCGCCGGCTGCCGCGCCGCATTGAACATCGCTTGCCCCATGGCCAGCCCGGCGCCCAGCCCCGCCCCTATACCCGCGGCTCCACCCGCCCCTTCGTTGGCGGCGGCAATCGGCATGGACTGCGCAACCTGAAACTGCGTGTAGCGGCCCATGTCGCCCACCATGGCCATGCCGATTCGCTCGTCCAGCCGTTTCTGCAACTCGTCGGGCAACGAGAGATTTTCCACCACGAAACTATCGAGCGCCAGGCCCAGGTCTGCGAACACAGGTTGCAGCCGCCCGTGAATCTTCTGCCCGAGCTCGAGTTGGTTGGCCGCCATGTCGAGGAAGGGAATTGTGCTTTGGGCGAACGTATCCGACATGACGCCGATGATCGTATTGCGGAGTTGGCCCTCGAGATCGGCCACATGATAGATGTCGCGCGTGCCGCTCACCTTCGTATAAAAAATGCGCGGCTCGCTGAGCCGGTAAGAGTAAATCCCGTAAGCGCGCAGCCGGACAGCGCCGAATTCCTTGTCGCGGATCGTCACCGGCGTCGCTGTGCCCCAGCGCTGATTGGTCTGCAAGCGGGTCGAGAAGAAGTATACGTCGGATTTGAACGGCGACTGGAAGGCCTTGTCCCAGTTCATCAGGTTCGTCAACAGAGGCAAAGTGTGCGTGTTGAGCGTGTACAGCCCGGGGCCGAAAACATCGGCCACCTGGCCTTCGTTCACGAAGGCGGCCATCTGCGACTCGCGCACCGTCAGCTTGCCGCCGTTCTGGATCTCCATGTCCCGCATCGGAAACCGATAGGCGAGAATGCCATCTTCCGGTTCCACCCACTGGATGACGTCGATAAACTGCTTGGCGAGAAAGTCTCGAAGGCTCATAGGTAGCAAACGCCTCTCGATGAGTATACGCGAAAGACGCCGGATTTGTTCCGGAAAAACTTCGCCCTGCTGCCGCCCAATCGTGCTACGGTTTCGATTTCGTCAAGCTGCGGACCTGTGCGACAGCGTCCTGGATTTTGAAATCGATGAACATCTTGCCCAGGCTCGGCGTGGCTTGCGTCGGGTCGCCATTGACCCCCATTTTGCCGTCGTCGGGAGCCAGCTTGTCTTTGCGAATCCATTTGCGGTCGCGGTCGATGAACATGACTTCGGAAGTGTCATCCACGCCGGCGTGCTGGTCGATGCGCATTTTGTGTTTGGTCAGATAATCCCGCATTTGCTCTTTCTCTTTGTAGTAAAGATCGGGAATGTAATAGACGTGAACGCCCTTCGCCCCCCACTCCTGGTTCATCTCGGCCGCGACTTTCTTCAGGCCGTTCTGGCCGCCGCCGTGGTCGCACATCATGACGACGTTTTTGAACCCCGCGGAGATGGCGCTGAGAGCGACATCGCGCGCGACCCCCTCGAACGTCGCTTCCGAAACGCTGGTGCTGCCTGGAAAGCGCATGTGGCCCGTCTTCTTCAGCGGATCCCCAACCGGGGCGAAAGGCATGGTCGGATACACCAACGCGTCGCCGAGCTGTTGGGCGATCTGCCCGGCAATGTAATGCGCCAGAAAAAGGTGCTTGCCGAGCGCCATGCCCGGCCCGTTCTGCTCGATGCTGCCGGCATAATAGATCGCCGTGGTCTTGCCGGCGGCGATCGCGTCGCGAACTTCGGTCCAGGTGAGATCCTCGATGAAAACCGATGAGGATTGGGCCAATGCCGGGAAAGCAAACAGCAGGCCCGACAAAATACAGCCGAGTCGTTTCATGGCGAACCTCGTTCCGGCTGAAATCCCCCGCCGGAGAATGCTTTCGGCGGCCTGGAGCTGATCAGCCGGCGAAAGTTTAGCACAGGGGCGTGGCGGGTAGGCTACCGCCGGCGAACCGGCTGCTTGCAGCGGCGCATTGAGATCGGCCCAGCCCTTCGGCCCTGGTTCATAGCAAGATCCGCGTGATTCCCAGCGCCGCCCGGCGCAACGAATCCGCGATCCCGGCGCGCCGGAGCTAATAGTCCAGATATCGCTCCATGGTCTGGGGATCGTAGCGCCAGTGAAATTCGAGCTCGTAAGCCAGCGAGCGCGCCAGGCCGTCGAGGTCCGGGAACAGCGTTGCGTTGGTGATGTTCATGCGATAGAGCTCCCGCAAACCGCGCTTTCGCACCTTGCCCGCCGGAAGCACGAATTTCACCAGCGTGTTCCGCGGGTCGGGGTAGCTGCTCAAAATTTCTTCCATGGGCTGGGTCAAAACCCCCGGAATGGCGAATGTGCCGGATTGCGCAATCAGCCGCCGGTTCATCACCTGCGGCTCTCCCACCCAAATAAACGGAATATCAGCCTTAAGAAAATACTTCCGCAGATTGCCCTCGACCCGCGGGTTCATTTCCGGCGGTGCGATGCGGCGCCCTCCCGGAATCGTCTGCTCGTGAACGTAGCTGAGCGGCACGGGATTGAGAGCCCAGACGGCCGCGTCGCCGGTGGCGGCTTCGAGAGCGAAAAATGCGGCGACATAGGGAGACCAGGTGAAGTCCACCAGCCGCGTCGGCGCTCCGTGATGCTGCATGAGGGCCAGCCACTGGAATTCGTCGTTGGGATCCGGCGGCTGCGTGAGAAAGTGATGCGCTTTGCGCTTGAAAATCCGCAGGATGCGTTCCTCTTGCTCCGGCCACGCCCGGCGATCCACGCGAAAATTCTCAAAGTAGCGGGACAGCTTGCTCGAGAGCGGCCATCTTTCATCCGCCAGCCCCCGAAACGCCCAGTTGGAGTAGGGCGAGTCGGTGATCAACCGTAAAAACTCGTCCCAGGATTCCAGCCGCAGCACCGTATACGGGAGATGCTCGCTGCCGGCCGCCGCTGGTTTGCCGCTGCCCATGCGAAGGCGATTATAGCCGACGCGCCCGCGCCGCCGTCGCGCCGGATTCCGGCTGCGAGCTGCAAAGACGGGTTAGCGTACAATCAGCGAAATCGAATTGCTGATCGGCTCGCTGGGAGCAGCGGTATCCGTCACAGCCAGAGACAACGATCCGGACGTCAGCAGGCGCGCCGGAATCGTTACTTGTAAGGTTTGCCAGCCGGATTGCGACAGCGTGGCCGGTAACGTCGCGCCGCCCGCCACTACGGCGCTGGTCGAAGGCAGATTGATGCCGCGAAGCGTCACCGTGGCATCCGCACCGGCGGGTACGGAGGCCGGTGAAACGTCGTAAAGCGTCGGGCCGCCCGCGCTGAAGGGATTGGATGCGACGCCCTGCACGAGCACGCTCATCTGCGGGAAGCGGTGGGAAAGGGAAGCCGGGACAAGCGCCACGACCTCCTGCAATCCGGCAAAGGTCGGCGTAGCTCCGGCGTAAAGCGGCTGTGCCGGCTGGCCGTCGATGATTAACTGCACGTTATTGAGCGCACGCGGCAGCGGGCTCGCCGGCGCCGGAGCGCCGTCCGGCACGGGCGGCGAGAGCGGCCCTATGCCCGTGAGGTACACCGAGATCGGCTCCCCGGGGACCAGCGGGGCCGAGCGGCTGACCAGAGAGCCATCCTGGTGCGTCACGGCCCCGGCCCCGGCGGCATTGCCGAGCACCGAAAACACGCCCGGCGCCTGGGCGGCGACCGAAATCCGGACGGGTTGCGATCCCAGCGGGCCGTTGAAGACAACCAGCGTCGTGCTCGCCCCTGAAAGATTGCTTAACACGGACGGCGCGACCAGGTTGATCTGTCCTGGCGAGACATACAGAAGCGGCGCTGGAACGCCGGCGATCTGCACGCGGCAGTCGGCCAGCGTCGTCGGCAGCGGGAAACCGGCCGCGCTCGCCGTTTGCGAGGCCAGGTTGACGCCGAAAATGCTCAGAATTTCACCGGCGGTTATCGGCTGGCCGGTGGCGAACGAGGCCCCATTCACCACGCCGCCGCTGCTGATGGTCACCGCAGCGGTGACCGAGAAAGAAACGGCAATGTTTACCGGACCGCTCGAAGCTCCGGAAGTGATGGAGACGTTTGCAGAATAGGTGCCGGCCGGAAGACTTCCCGGCGTCGCGCAGATGCTCATCGAGGCAGGCGTGCGGCCGGAAGCCGGTTGCACGCTCAACCAGGAAGCGTTGAGGCTGGCGGACCAGTCCAGGGATGCGCTCCCCGAGCTGCGGATCGACACCGGAGCGCAGACCGGCACTGCGCTGCCGGCGGCGCCCGAAAGCGAGAGCTGCGCCGGCGAGACCACAAGCTGCGCCTCACTGCTCACGGCGAGCTGGACGGGCACTTGGCTGCTCGCGCCGCCGGAACTGATCGTAATCGAACCGGTGTAGGTGTTTGCCGCCAGTCCTGCCGTCGAGACGGAAACCAGCACAGTAGCGGGCAGGTTGCCTGCGCTCGAAGAAATGCTGAGCCAATTGGCGCCGTCAGCGGTGAATGTCGCCGCTGTCCACGCCGCGCCCGGGGCTCCGCTCAGGTTGATCGCCTGCGGAGAAGGCGGTGCGCCTCCCACAGTGGTGGTGAAGATCAAAGAACCCGGGCTCACGGCGATCCCCGCCAGATTCAGTGACACGGAAACGGTGCTGGACGAGCCCCCGCTGCTCACTGTGATCTGCCCCGCGTAAAAACCTGCGTCCAGGGAAGCCGCCGCTACATTCACGGTGAGGGTAGCCGGCCCGGCCCCGGATTGCGGAGACACACTGAGCCAGTTTCCGCCGTTGCTTGTGGCAACAGCAGCCGACCACGCGGCCCCCGGCCCCGCGGAGACCAGAAGCGTTTGCGGCGCGGGCGATGCTCCGCCGGCCGTGCCCGTGAAGATCAGCGAGGAGGGCGAAACGCCCAGCCCACCGCCTCCGGCGATCCCTGAGCCCGGATAAAGATACGTCACTCCGGCCAATTCTGGTGCAAACAGATTCCTGCGCTGCTCGCCAGGCGCGATGGCCGACTGCATGACCGTCGGCTGGGGGTTGCAGCCGTCGTTGTGCGCCAGGCCCAGGCCGTGCCCCATTTCGTGCAGGGCCACGGATTGAAAATCGAAGTCGTTAGGGCCGGGGCTGGGGCTGAGCGAATACGCGGGATTGAAAAACGTGTCGGAATCCGCGATCTGTCCGGTGGAAACCAGAGCGCCCACCAGCGTAGTCGCGAGCACTCCCGAGGGAAACGACATCCCGCCCTTGATGATTTCCATCTGCTGGTCGTTTGGAGATGCTCCGGCAGCCGTATAACCGGAAAAGTTATACCGCCAGGCGGAGGTGCTTACCGAGCTCCAGCTTGACATCGCCGAGCGCAGCGCCGAGTCGAACGAATTGCCTTGAAAACTGGCCGAATCAAAAAACACGTTGAAGCTGGCGCCCGCTTTCCCGATTACGGGAGTATTTCCCACGGTAATCAGCTTGAAGCCGCCCGGCATGCAGGCGGTGTCATCGGCGGTGGTTTCACTTCCCGCCGCCAGGCATGCGGCGGCGACAGCAAAAAAGAGAACCAGGATGTGGAAATTGCGGCGCAATGCCCGGCGTCCTACTATATATCGGTTGAACCGCGCCGAAGTTCCAAAGCATTCGGCGAATCTCATGATAAGATCGAAGCCAAGTTCGGGAGGCCTGAATTTTCAATGCGAAATTGCATTATGACCAAGGTAATATTGCCCGCCGCTGCCGCAGGAGTTTTGTCGGCCTCCTCGGTTGTGCATCTCGGCTTCACCGATCTCAGCAGGCTTGCTCGCCGGGTCGTCGTCGGCCGCATCGAGCGGATGATGTCGTACCAGGATCCAGCGTCCGGGCGCATTCACAGCCGTGTCGAAATCGCCGAATCGCGCTCGATTGCCGGGGCGGCTCCTGCCACCTTCACCTTCGAGATGATCGGGGGCACGGTCGGAGACTTGCGGCAATGGCTCGCCGATTTTCCCCAGCTCCGGGAGGGAGACCGCGTCGTGCTGTTTCTGGCTGAAGACACCAATACTCCCTTCGGGCCGACCATCGGGCTTTGGCAGGGCGTGTTCTTTATTGACCGCGACCCGCTGACGGGAATGGATATCATTGCCGACCACCGCCGCCGCCCGTTGGCCGAGATTCGCGGCGACGAATTCATTACGGCGGACACGCCCGCCGCGCAGTCAAACGCTGCCGGAACTCGCCGCGTGGGCGGCGCGGCGCGCCTGACCCTGGACGCGTTCCTGAACCGCGTTTCCACTCTCCGGGCTGAAAAGACAGCGCGGTGACGGCAGCGGCTTTCCACTTATAATTTGTCCACGATTTCCGATACCGCGGTAATGGCCGCCAGGTAGGACTCAAACCATGAACGCAGCTCTCCGGCGACCAGCTTCCGGCTTCCCTTGCGCACTTCCAGCAACGCGTCGAAAGGCGTCGGACCGACCTGCAAATGCTGCGCAGCGGCCTGGAAGATATCGTGCTTCTTCACCGGCGCCGGAAAGCCGGCCGCCAGCAGAACGTGACGGAACAGCGTGGCAAAGGTCGGCAGCGATTCGAGCATCAGCAAGCTCACCGCCTTGTCGTCGTGCTGGGTCTTCAGGAAATGCTTGCGCAGGCGCAGCAGGCGCGAACGCAGCTCGTGCTCGAGCTGGGTGCGGTGCTTGGACATGTCCACCTGAATGTCCTTCACCAGATCCGCTCCGTACAGGACGCGGTAACTCTCTTTGATATCGAGGAACTCGATGGGGAAAACGTCCGTTGAATCCCGGACCTCTTCCGCGGAAAGCAGTAAGGGCGTAGGCTGCCCCTGTTTCGCCCACCACCGCAGGGCTTCCCCGCTGCGCTCGAGCTCCGGAAGCCCGACGCGCTCCAGGACGCAAAGAACATTCAGGTCGGAATGCTGCTCATGATAATCGCTGGTGGCGGCCGAGCCGTAGAGCACTACAGAGAGCAGTTCGCCCGCATACGCGCGCTGGAGCCGTTCAACCAAATCGTTCAGTAAATCTTCCATAGATTCGTCATCCCCGTGTTTCGTACAGACGCGGGAGCCGTTGGCGGGCCGGCATAGACCGGCGCAACGCGAGCCCGGCGGCTCCTCAGGAGCCGGCGGGGATCCGTGGCCCGGCGCTACCAGTCGCTCGACGCGCCGCCGCCCCCAAAGTCTCCCCCGCCGAAACCGCTAAATCCTCCTCCGTCCCAATTGCCGTCCCTCTCGCGGCCGCCCGGGCCGCCCCAGCCCGGCACTCCGCCCATCAGAAAAAATAGCGGATTCATGCCTGTTATCAGAATAAACAGCACCAGCCCGCCGACGCCCAGAAGGATCACCCACCACGGCAGGTCCACCCCGCGGCTGTGATATTGCGCCGCCGGCGGCCCGGGCGGGGCGCGCGTTTCGAGGGTAACGCCTGCCTCCTGGGCGATGACCGCCGAGATTGCGCCAAGCGCTGTGAGAACGGCGGCATCGTAATTGCCCTGCTGCAAATAAGGCCGCAACCCTCGCAGAATGCCGCCGACTTTGCCGTCGGGCAATATGGGCTCCAGCCCATAGCCGACTTCCAGGCGGTCGCGCCGCTCCTGAATCGCCAGCAGCAGCAGAATACCGCGATTGTCCTTTCTGCCAATGCCCCAGCGGCGGGCCAGCGTGTTCGCGTAATCCTCGATGGGCTCGCCGTCCAGAGATTTCACGATCACCACGGCCATTTGCGCGCCGGTCTTACGTTCCACTTCCGCGGCCAGGGCGTCCGCCTGCGCCACCGCGCCTGCGCTCAGCACACCTGCATAGTCATTTGTGTAGCCCTTCGGCTGAAGCGGAGGCACGTCGGCCCGGGCGGCGCTGGCCCACGCGAGCAGCACGAGAAGCACGCCCCAAAAGCCGCGCCTCAGCGGCCGGACGCGGGCGGCCGGCTGACGCAAAGGCTCAAACCACCGCTTCGCCGTGAATTTCCACTTCTTCATCTGCGACGCCCTGCTCGGCCGGTTCCGGGAGCCGGCCCGTGAAATGCGCCCAGGCCCAGAACACGCCCGTCGAGGAGGATAGCACCCCGGCGATGGTTCCTATGGTTCGTGGGCTGTAGTATTGAGACCCAATACCGGCCAGCATCATAGAGATCATCATCGTGGACCAGACCATGGTTTCCACCGTCGCGAAAACGCGGCCACGAAACTGGTCAGGCACGGTGTGCAGCAGCCGGCTGAAATTCAGCACCGAGCTGATGGCGATCACCAGTCGGGAAAGCATGATGGCCAGCAGGGCGTAGGCGAAAACGCGCATCTGGCTAAAGACGACGTAAAACGCCCCGTGCAGCAGGAAGCAGACCAGAATGGTCTTCTTGTAGCCTTCGAAGGTGAGGCGCTTCGCCATTTGATGCGCCCAGAAGCCGCCGATCAGCAGGCCGATTCCCGCGAATCCCCAGATCATTCCGATGCCCGCCGGGCCGCGCTGAAACACCAGCTCGCCGAAGACGCTGAAGAGAATTTGCGCCGCGCCGCCGCCGGTGGCCCAACCCACGCCTATCAGCGAAATGCCGAACACCAGGGGAACCGACCTCATATAGCGCAAGCCCTCGACATATTCGTGCCAGGGACGCACGACATCAGCCTCGGTGAGGGCGCGGCGAGCTCGGAATTCTCCCCTTTCCAGCCGCAAAAGGGAAATCGCAGTTGCGGAAATCACGAAGGAGAAGGCGTTGAACAGAAAGGCCCGCGAGAAACCGAATCGGGTGACGATGCCGCCGGCGAGCAGCGTGCCGGCGGTGAGAGTGGCCCACTGCGTCGTTTGCGTGAGGGCGTTGGCCGTATGCAGCTCCTCCGGGTTGGTGATGGTGGGGAGAATGCTTGAACGGCCGCTGGTGAAAAACGGAGAGGCCAGCATCAGCAGGCCGCTGAACAGATACAGCAGCCAGGAGCTGCCGCCGGGACGGTAGAGCAGGAACCCGAGAGCCATCACCGCGCGAACCACATCGCTCGCGATCATAACGCGCTTCCGATCGGCGCGATCCAGCAACACGCCGGCCAGAGGCCCCGCCAGGATTGCCGGAATGGCCCGGGAGATCATGATGCCGCTCACCACCATGGGCGAGCGCGTGCTCTCCAGGGCCAGGCTGAAGACGGCGATGTTGTTGAAATGGTCTCCGATCTCGCTCACCACCTGCCCCATCCAGATCAGGCGGTAATTGCGGTTTTGCCGGAGAAGCTGCCGGAAGGAAAGCATCAGCCGCGCTCGGTGAGAAACACACCGCCCAAAATCACTGCACCCCCCGCTATGAGCGGCGCCGAAATACGCTCGCCCAGCAGCAATACCCCCAGCAGAGTGGCCAGCACGGGCTGTAGGTAGGAAAACGCCGAGAGGCGCGAAGCGGCGAAGTAGTCGAGCGCCCAGTAGAAAACCAGATAGCAAAACAGCGACGGGAGCGCCGCCATATACAGAATGGCGAGCCATCCCTCGGCCGAGACCTGGGAAAAAGAAAACCCCCAGCCCTGCCACAGCGCTATGGGCAGCACGCAAACGCCTGCCGAGCCGAACAGCCAGGCGTTGGCGGGAAGCGCGGCATACCTGTGCCGGACTTCTTTGCTGAAAACGATGTAAGCGGCAAAGGCGAAGCTGGCGAGAAACGTAATGAGATCTCCGCTCAGCGTGGGGGCGGGGCCGTCCGCGGCCGCTCCCTGCTCCCGCCCGAGCGCCGCCGCGCCGCCGAACGCGGCCAGCATGCCCAGAAGGCGGAGCGGCGTGATCCGCTCCATCCCCCGCGCCGCCGCAATCAGCAGAACGGAAATCGGCGTCGTGCCGATGATCAGGGCCGAATGCGCTATACTAGTCTTACTAAGACCTACAAGGAAGCAGAACTGGTTGACGCCGATGCCCACGGCGCCCAGCGATGCCAGTAGCAAGCCGTCCCGCTTCCGCCAACGGCCCCACTCCCCGGTTTTCCACCGGTAGAACGGCACGATGGCCAGGGCGGCGAAGAGGATCCGCAGAGCCGCCGCCAGCGGCCCCGGAAACTCCCGCAGGGCGATCTTGCCGATCAGAAAGTTGGCCGACCAGAAGAAAGTCATCAGGCCGACCAGCGTGTAAACGCGTCCGGGACGTGCGGGCAGCGGCCCGCTGCCCGCGATGGCTTCGGCGGAGCTCTCGGCAATCAACGGAGTGTTTCCTCCCGGGCCGTGATGCTGCGAATGTAATCCAGATCGAGCTCGTAGCCGAAACCGGGCCGGTCGCTGGCCTGGATGGTTCCCTGCGGCGTGACCTCTACGGGTGGAGCGATAATATCCCGCTGCCAATAGCGCCGGCTGGCCGACACATCGCCGGGCAGGACAAAATTCTCCAGGGTAGAAAGGGCGATGTTGTGCGCCCGGCCCACGCCGCTCTCCAGCATGCCGCCGCACCAGACCGGTATGCCGCGCTCGCGGCACACGTCGTGCACGCGGCGGGCTTCCGCAAAGCCGCCGACGCGGCCCAGCTTGATATTGATAATGCCGCAGGCTCTCATCTCGATCGCTTGCCCGGCCGTGTGCGCGCTGCGGATGCACTCGTCCAGGCATATCGGCGTGTCGAGGCGCGCTTGCAGCTTGGCGTGGTCGATGATGTCGTCGTGAGCGAGCGGCTGCTCGATCATCATCAGGCCGAAGGCGTCGAGCTGCTTTAAATGCGGCGCGTCGTTCAAGCGGTACGCCGAATTGGCGTCGGCCATGAGCTGGATATCGGGAAAACGCCCGCGCACGGCGCGCACCACATCGACATCCCAGCCGGGCTTGATCTTGATCTTGATGCGCTGGTAGCCGGCCTCAAGCTCGCACTGGATCTTTTGCAGCAACTGTTCAACGGAATCCTGAATGCCGATTGAGACGCCGCAGGCGATTTCCGACCGCACGCCGCCGATGTGCCTCCACAGAGGCAGGCCGGCAAGACGCGCCTCCAGGTCCCACACAGCCGCCTCCAAACCTCCCCGCGCCATCTGATGGCCGCGGATGCGCGCGGTGAGCGCCGAGACCTCGCAGGCGCTGCGGAGATTGCGTCCCAGCACCTGCGGCCCCGCGTAATCGCGCAGAATCAGCCAGGCCGATTCGGTCCACTCCTCGTTGTAGAACGGATTCTCGCCGGCGGTCACTTCGCCCCAGCCGGCGGCACCGCCGGCTTCCTCCACCTCGACCAGAACAATCCGGCGCTGGGTCGTGCGGCCGAAGCTGGTCTCGAAGAAATGGACCAGGGGCATATGAATTTCGCGGAGCGTGATGCGAGTGATTTTCATAAGCCCGAAATGGGTCGCCCGAGCAGCCGCGCGCCATCAAAACCGGGGAAGCCCGGCCCGCCCCGGTTCAGGATTCAGGGCGCCTCGCCGCCTTCCCATTTTCCTAAAAGGAACGCCCCGGCTCGCGGACCTATCTCGTAACCGAGAACGGCCAGCCCGCGCGCCAGACACATCTGAAATTGCTCACGAATGTCGCTCTGGACTTCCCGGGCCCGCGCCGGATTTTCCCGCTTCCAGGCGTCGATCTCGCGTGGCACCTCGATCCGCGCTTCGGCCGTAAACGGGGCCCGGCGGCCTTCCACAATCGCCCGCACGCGCGGGTTGTCAATCCACCACTCGGCTACGCAACGGTCCGTGGGAAGCCCTCCGTGCAGCGGGCTCGAGGAAATGCCGTACTGGTTGGGAACGAAGCGCCGGACCACGGCGCCGAGCCGCTCGATGTTGAAATGGGCGTTCTTGATTTCCAGCGGATCGAAGGTCCACTCGATCAGCCGGATCCCGCGTTCTAGCGCTTCCTTCCGCTGCGCCAGCTTCAGCTCCCGCCCTATGCCCCGGTTCTGGTGGCTGGGAAGCACGCCCAGCATATGACTGTGCAGGTAGCAGCGGCCGCCCGCCTTGAGGCCGGGAATGGCCAGGCAAAAGCCGACCAGGCGGCCGCCGTCGAACGCTCCCAGGATCTGGCCGCCGATTTTTCCGGCCACCACGAAAAGGCGGCGCGGCAGCAGATCCACGTCCTCGAACGCCCAAATGATCTTTTGCAGCCGGACCGCCTCGGTAAACTCCGCGTCTGCGGCCAGCGGGCGAATCTCGATGGCTAACGCTTCTTCGCCTGCTGCCACAGCTCTTCCATTTCCTCGAGGCCGGCTTGCGCGGGAGTCTTGCCGCGCCGGGTGAGGCCTTCTTCCACTTGCGCGAAGCGCTCGCGAAACTTCCGGTTGGTCTTGCGAAGCGCCAGCTCCGGATCGAACCGGAGAAACCGGACGATGTTCACAACCATGAAAAGCAAATCGCCCAGTTCATCTTCTACCGGCGCCGGTCCGTCCCCCCTTCCCCGCGCCTCCTCCAATTCCGCCAGCTCCTCGTGCAGCTTCTCGATCAGGTCCTCGAACCGCTGCCAGTCGAAGCCGGCCTGCGCTGCGCGGGAGCTCAGTTGATACGCCTCCAGAAGCGCCGGCAGCGTGTAGGGCACGCCCTCCAGCAGCCCCGGAGAGCCGCCGTCCCGGCCGCGTTCCTCGGCCTTCAGCTCGTTCCAGCGCTTCAACACTTCGCCCGCCGTTTCCGCGGATTCACCGGCGAACACGTGCGGATGCCGGCGAATCAGTTTCTCTGTAATACGCTCCAGCACGTCTTCGATGGTAAACAGCCCTTGCTCTGCCGCCATTTGCGAGAAAAAGACGACCTGGAGCTGGAGATCGCCCAACTCACCGGCAAGCTCCTTCCAATCCCGGCGGTCGATGGCGTCGATGACCTCATAGGTTTCCTCGAGCAGGTAGCTCCTGATCGTGTCGAAGGTCTGCTCGCGGTCCCACGGGCAGCCCTCAGGACTGCGCAGGCGCGCCATGATTTCGACCAACTTCTGGAATTTTTCTCCACCCATGAGCGAATCTTCAATTATCACACGGCCCGCGAGCCCGACGCTTCACTGCTCCCGCCTCGGATCCGGGGAATCATTTGTAGTATTAGTACACACATTGGCCGGAAAAACGTGTGTGTGTCGGCAGGGCGGTCCTTTTCCTGTGCGCCGTGTCGGCAGGATGGCGATCGAAAGCGAGGCGGCGCATTTGGCCGCCGCCGTAAAACGCCGGGGCGCGGCTACTTGCCCTGCCTCCGCCTGGCCCCTGGGCCCAACCGGCGTCCGCCGCCCCGTTTTTGGAGATCCGGCTGTGCTACTTTCCTGTGCGGACCTTCACCACGTAGTAGTTCACCAGCTTGTTGTCGATTTGCTTATACCAGTGCGGCACACCCTCGGGAACCACCAGAATGTCTCCCTTGGTCAAGTGATGGGTTTGGCCGCCGTTGATGCTTTTCCCGCGGATTTCATTGGGCGCGGTGGTTCTGCCGTCAACCACTGTGCCCCCGGTCACTATGGTGGCCGACCCTTCGATCACGTACATGATGTCGGTATCCAGGTTGTGCACTTCCACCTCGCCGGGTTGCACGCGGTGGCTGGTCAGAATCTGGTAGGCGCCTTTGTTCAACAACGTCCCGCCTTTGGCGAAGCCGGCGTTCACCTGCTGGCTCCCGATGAAAATCACTTCCTTGCCGGGCGTATCGGCCGCGCTTAGCAAGAAAGCCGCCGCGCACAAGGTTGCTGCGCTCAGCAAAAATCGCATCGTATCTTCCTCCTGGTGCTCCCGTGGAACCGCTGGGCGGAAGCATTCTACCAAATCCTCCGGGCCAGAGTTACGCGGCCCGGCTGCCGCGCGTGGTCCTGCTCCATGCCGCTCCATCCTTCCCCGGAAAAGATAGGAAGCACGGGGAAAACCGTGTGTTCGGGCGGCTGGCCGGCGGCAAAGACAATGGGTGCTCGGCCGGCAGGCGGAACATTTGTTTCGGGCCCTGGGGCATCGATGCCTGAGTGAATTGTCTTGACAAAGGCGCGGTCACGGCCTAAAGTGGATATGTCTATCCGGATATCGGTTCGAATGTTTTCCCGAACGGCTGAGTACGCTCTCCGCGCTATGGTCTGGCTGGCCGAAAAACACGGCCTGCCCCAGACGACCCAACAGATTGCCGCCGCCGGCCAAGCTCCGCCGGACTACCTGGCGAAAGTCTTGCAGTCGCTTGGGCGGGCTGGTCTAGTCCGCGCCCATCGAGGTCTGCATGGGGGGTTCTCTCTGGCGCATGCGCCGGAGCGCATCACGATTCTTCAGATTATCAATGCGGTGGATCCCATCCGCAGAATTTCCGAGTGCCCTCTGCAACTGGAGGCGCATGCGGTCAATCTGTGCCCCCTGCACAAGCGTCTGGACGAGGCGATGGCAATGATCGAAAAGGCGTTGGCAAGCAGCACGCTGGCGGAATTGATTGAAGCTCCCGCGGGGGCTCGGCCACTCTGCAACGTTTCTGCCGCAGGAGCGGAGGCATGAGCAAAACGGGTTGCGGTTTCCTCGCGGCGCTGGCCGTTTTGGCGGCATTCTCCGCCGCACCCATTTCTGGGGACAGTCTGGGTTCCTTTCTGATGCCCTTTGACGATGACGTGATCCGCTACCGATCCCCCGAGGCCCGTGATCCGGTAGCCCGCGTGCAGGCGCGAATCGATCAGGGGGAAGTCAAGCTTTCGTTCAATCCCCGGCATGGTTACCTCGAGGCCGTGCTGCGCGCGCTCAATGTGCCTGTTCCATCGCAGGTTCTGGTGTTTTCGAAAACCAGTTTTCAGGCGGCCCACATCTCCCCGCAAACGCCTCGGGCGCTCTATTTCAACGACGACGTTTATGTGGGCTGGGTGCAGGGCGGGGATGTCGTCGAAGTGGCGTCGGTGGATCCCGAGAAGGGCGGCATCTTCTACACGCTGCCCCAGCAGAATACCAGCCGCCCGAGGTTTGCGCGGCGCGACGATTGTCTCCAGTGTCACGCTGCGCCGCCGACCCTCGGTGTGCCGGGTTTTTTCCTGCGCTCGGTATATCCCGGTCCGGATGGAACGCCTTTGCTGCAAGCCGGATCCTTCGACACCACGGATCATAGCCCTATCAACGAGCGCTGGGGCGGCTGGTACGTGTCCGGCGTCCACGGCAAACAGCTTCACATGGGAAACGTGGTCGCCAAAGACCCCGCCAACCCGGAGCAACTGGACCGCCCGGCCGGGGCCAACGTCACCGACCTCAGAAAGCTCCTGGACGTTACGCCCTATCTGACGCCGCACAGCGATATCGTGGCCCTGATGGTCCTGGAGCACCAAGTGCGCCTGCACGATCTGATTACTCGCGTCAATTACGAAACGCGTATCGTCGAGAACGAGCAGCAAGTCCTGGCGAAGCAGTATGGGGAGACGTTCGGAGCGTGGTCGGAGTCGGCCCGCCGCCGGGTGAACCGCCCGGTGGAGGTGCTGTTGCAAGACATGCTCTTTACTGGTGAAGCCCTCCTGACCGATCCGGTGAAAGGGACCTCGAACTTTCAGGCCGAGTTTGAGCAGCGCGGCCCAAAGGATCACCTGGGCCGATCCCTGCGGCAGTTTGATTTGCGCCGCCGGCTTTTTCGCTACCCATGCAGTTTCCTGATCTACTCCGAAGCTTTTGACAGCTTGCCGAAGATGGCCAAAGAGCGGCTGTATCGCCGTCTGTGGGAAGTTCTCACCGGCCGGGACCAAAGCCCGGCGTTTGCGGCGCTTTCCTCCACCGACCGAAAAGCTATTTTCGAAATCCTGCTCGAAACCAAGCCGGGTCTGCCCGATTACTGGAAGCAGGTGCCCTCGGCGCCGGGCTCAGGATCATAATGCCCGCGCCGTTGGGATTCTCCAGTCTTACTCCGCTGCAAGACATATGAAACCCACGCCGAAATCAGCGATAAACCTTATTGCCCGCCCGTGCACGTATAGCCGAGACTCGGGGAGCAGGCGGCCGCGTGTTCGTCGACTCGCGGCTGCGCTCCCGTATGGCATTTGCGCTGGAACAAACCGTCGGCAATTACGAATTTCTCGATGCTCTGGAGACCTCGAAGGGCAGCCGCACCTACAAGGTCAGGAATCTTCTGGCGCAGCGAATCGAGAAGCTCAAGGTCTTTCCGAAGGAGATGCAGCACGACCGGGAACGGTCCGAGCGGTTTCTGCGGGAAATCAAGATTCACGCCAGCCTTTCGCATCCCAATATCGCCGCCTTCTACGACGCCAGCTATCTCGACGGCCAGTTGGTGATGACGACCGAGCTCGTTGAAGGCTCCCCGCTGACACAGCTTCTGGCGACCGGGCCGCTCGCGCCGCGCGATGCGGCTCAATGTGCGCGCCAGGTGCTGGCGGCGCTCGCCTATGCGCACGAGCACGGCGTGATTCACCGGATGATTTCGCCGGCGATCGTCATGATCACGCCGGAAAAAACGGTCAAGCTGACCGGCTTTGAGCTGGCCAAGACGGTCACGGACCCGCAGCTCACGCAAGCTGGCGTAATCATGGGCGAACTGGAGTATATGTCTCCGGAGCAAGTGAAAGGGGCTCTCGCGCTCGACGCCCGCAGCGACATCTACTCGGCAGGTGCGGTCTTGTACGAAATGGTCGCCGGCAAGCCGCCCTTCCAGTCAAACAGCCAGTTTGAGCTGATGATGGCGCACGTGCAGAAAAAGGCGGATCCGCCCAGTCAAATCCGGCCGGACGTGCCGCCGGCGCTCGAGAAGATCATTTTGACGGCCCTGGCTAAAGATCCGGCCGAGCGCTTTCAAACAGCGAAGGAGTTTCAGAATGCGCTCGAGGAACTGGAATCCTCGCTCGGGGACGCGAAAATGCCGCCGCGCACGCTGCCGCCGCTGGCGCGCCGCCGACCGCCCGGCGCTCCCCAGGTTTCCGATTTCTCCGCGGCTTTAATCACCAAGGACCCGCCGCTGATTTCGCGAGACCTCCTGGTAGCCGCGCTTTTCATTTTCTTTATCGTCGCAGCCGTTTTCTTCGCCTTCCTCACCGCCACCAAGCGCTAAAAACACGACTGGGACGGAGCGCCGCCGTTCGCCTGTTGCGATTTGAAAATCTAACTGCCCGAGGCGCTCCGAATCGCCATTCTCGGCCCCTCTATCCGGGGGCTTCGCCCGGCGCCAGCCTTCCCCGCGCCGCAGAAAAGCTCCTCCGGCTCTGGCCTTCAAGTCCGGCCTGAGAGTTGTGCTAACCTCGCATTTTCAAGGAGGCCTCATTGAGCAATCAGCAATTGCAAGGCCGGGTGGCTGTCGTAACCGGGGCCAGCCGCGGCCTGGGTAAGCAGATGGCCGAGGCGCTGGCTGCCGAAGGCGCCGCCGTGGCGCTGGTGGCGCGCAACCGGGAGCTGCTGGCGGCCGTACAGGAAGGGATTTCGCGGCGCGGCGGCAAAGCGGCTGCCTTTATTGCTGATGTCGCGTGCGAGCCGGACGTGGCCGCGCTGGCGGAACGGATCCGCGCCGAGCTCGGGCCGCCGGACATTCTGATCAACAACGCCGGCATCAATGTTCGCAAACCGATTCACGAATTCACCCTGGAAGAATGGCGCCGCGTGATGCAAACCAATCTCGACGGGCCTTTTCTGTTCACCCGCGCGCTGATTCCCGGTATGATCGAACGCAAGTTCGGCCGGATTATCAACATGACTTCGATCATGTCCCACGTCTCATTGCCCGGGCGGGCGGCTTACAGCGCAAGCAAATTCGGGCTGCTTGGTATGACGAAAGCGTTGGCTCTCGAGCTCGCGCCCTACAGCATTACGGTCAACGGCATCAGCCCGGGCCCCTTCGCCACCGAAATGAACACTGCGCTCATGCAAGACCCGGCGCGCAACGCCGAGTTTATTTCGAAAATCCCCCTCGGGCGGTGGGGCCGGGTCGAAGAGGTGGGCGCGCTGGCTGTTTTCCTCTGCTCGGAAGCCGCCGGTTTCATCACCGGAGCGGACATTTTAATCGACGGCGGCTGGACCGCCCAGTAGGAACCAGAAGCCGATGAACCCACTTCCCGAGCGCCGCTCCTGGGCCGAGCCGTTCAAGATCAAAATGGTCGAGCCTGTGCGGATGACCACGCGTGAGGAGCGCGAGCGGGCCATTCAGGAGGCAGGCTACAACACTTTTCTGTTGCGCTCGGCCGACGTTTATATCGACCTGCTCACCGACAGCGGCACTTCCGCCATGAGCGACCGCCAGTGGGCGGGCATGATGCTCGGCGACGAGGCCTACGCCGGCAGCGCCAATTTCTATCACCTGGTGGAAGCCGTACAAAAGTATTACGGATACAAATACGTCATTCCCACGCATCAGGGGCGCGGGGCTGAGCACTTGATTTCAAAAATATTGATCCGGCCGGGCAACGTCATTCCCGGCAATATGTATTTCACGACCACACGGCTGCATCAGGAGCTGGCGGGCGGCCGCTTCGTGGACAGCATCATCCCGGAAGCCCACATGCCGGAGTCGCCGCATCCCTTCAAAGGCAACTTCGACCTGGAAAGGCTGGAAGACATCATCAGGAAGACCGGCGAGAAAAATATTCCTTACGTAGCGATGGCCACCAGCGTGAATATGGCCGGCGGCCAGCCCATTTCGATGGCGAACCTGCGCGGCTTGCGGGAGCTCACCGCCAAGTACGGCATTCGCATCATTCACGACGCCACTCGGGTGGCCGAAAACGCGTATTTCATCCAGCAGCGCGAGCCCGGCTACGCCGGCCGCTCGACGGCCTCGATTGTGAAAGAAATCTGCTCGTATACCGATGGAGCGACGATGAGCGCAAAAAAGGACGCCCTGGTCAACATCGGCGGCTTTCTCGCGCTCAACGACCCGGACATTTTCGAGGAAGCCCGGAACCTGGTCGTGGTGTACGAGGGCTTGCACACCTATGGAGGCCTCGCCGGCCGGGACATGGAGGCGATGGCGATCGGCATTGCTGAATCCGTCGATGATCACCACATCCGGGCGCGCGTCGGCCAGGTTCAGTACCTGGGCGAAAAAATGCAACGCTACGGTGTGCCGATCGTCGTGCCCATCGGAGGCCACGGCGTGTTTATCGACGCGAAACGCTTCCTGCCGCACATCCCGCAATCCGCGTATCCCGCCCAGGCGCTGGCGGCGGCGATCTATCTCGATTCGGGCGTCCGCACGATGGAGCGCGGCATCGTCTCGGCCGGCCGTGATCCGGAAACAGGAAAAGAGCGCGCGCCGGCGCTGGAACTGGTGCGCGTTACGGTGCCCCGCCGCGTCTACACGCAGGCGCATATGGACGTGACCGCCGAATCGGCGGCGTTTGTCTACGCCGAGCGGGAGAAGATCCGCGGGCTGCGCATGACCTACGAGCCTCGCTATCTGCGTTTCTTTCAGGCGCGCTTCGAGCAACTCACAAATTGAAGGAAAAGGAGCGGAATCTATGCGAACCATATCGTGCGGTCTGCTGCTGGCGGTCGCCGCTGCTTCGGCGCTGCGAGCGCAGAGCCCGAATAACGTCAAGATCGACAACGGCCAGGTGCGCGTGATCGCCGCAACGGACCCGCCGCACCGCAAGGGCAGAGTCCACGAGCACACAACGAACCGCGTGATGATCTACCTCGACGCCGGCCGCCAGGACATCAGCGACGCCGCCACCGGCCGCGTGGAGCACCAGAGCTGGAAGGCGGGCGAGGTCCGCTGGAGCCCCGCGCGCGGCCCGCATACCAGCGAGAACGTCGGCGACAATACTTTCCGCATTATCGAAATCGAGCTCAATGGCAAGCCGGGGCCGCCCCGGCCCGCGCCGGCGCTCGATCCGCTGAAAGTCGCGCCGAAAAACTACAAGCTGGAATTCGAAAATGAGCAGGTGCGGGTGCTCCGGGTGAAATATGCTCCCCACGAAAAAGGCGTCTTGCACGAGCACGTGATAAACCGGGTCTCCGTCCCGCTGACCGAGGAGTCGCTGCGCGTCTCGACTCCGGACGGCAAAGTGATTAACCCGCAGGCTCATGCCGGCGAGCCTTCCTGGGGCGTGCCGGTGAAGCACCAGGAGGAGAACCTGAGCGATCGGCCGCTGGAAGTGATAGCGGTCGAGATCAAGTGAGCTGCCCCGCGCGGCGCCGCTGCGGAAGAAGAGAAAAACCGGGCTCAGCAAGCGGGCGCGCCCGGCGAATGGCCGAAAGAGCGCGCCGCCGCGCCCCGTTTTGCGCTACCATAGGCCACCCATGGATTGCGGATGCAAGAGGGGCGCATGAGCGCCCAGACGCAAGCGCCGCCGGCCGCCGCCGAACTGCCGCGCAAGCTGGGCCTGCTCGATGCGACCTCGCTGTTGGTGGGCGCGGTAATTGGCTCGGGAATCTTCGTCGTGCCGGCCATCATCGCCCGGCGAATCCCCGAGCCCGGCCTGGTGATTGCCATCTGGCTGTTTTCCGGGGCGCTGGTTCTTTGCGGAGCGCTGACTCTTGCCGAGTTAGGCGCCATGCTCCCTCACTCCGGCGGCCTGTACGTTTACATTCGGGAGGCGTACGGACCTTTCTGGGGCTTTCTTCACGGTTGGACCAGCTTGCTGGTGACGATGACCGCCCCGATCGCGGCGCTCACCGCGGCCTTTTTGCTGTATCTCAAGTATTTCTTTTCCATGCCGCTCTGGGTCGAGAAACCCCTCGGAATCGCTTTGATTTTGTGCTTCGCCTGGATCAACTCGCGCGGGGTGCTGTGGGGCGCTTGGGTACAAAATCTGTTTACTTTCCTCAAGGTGGCTGGGCTTGTGGCTTTGGTCGGCCTGGCCGTTGCCTGGCGCCCGGATGCGGCTGCCGGCGTCAGCCTGCCCGGCCGTTTTCATCCTTTCTGGCCGTCCCATTTTTCCGCCGGGCTGCTGAGCGGCGTGGGCGCCGCCATGATCTCGACGTTGTTTGCCTACGAAGGCTGGCACTTCGTCGGTTTTGCCGCCGGCGAAATCAAAAATCCCCAGCGTAACGTCCCTTACGGCATTTTCCTGGGAGTGCTGGTGGTGATTGCGGTCTATATCGCAGCAAATGTGGCCTACATCTATGTTCTGGGACAAGACGGCGTGGCGGCCTCGGGCCGCGTCGCCTCCGACGCGATGACGGTCATGATCGGTCCGCTGGGCGCGGTGCTGATCACACTGGCGATTCTCTTCTCCACTTCCGGAGCGATCAACTCGAACGTGCTGGCGGGACCCCGGATCGTATTTGCGATGGCTCGGGACCGGGTCTTTTTCCCCTGGGCCGCCGCCGTCCATCCCCGCTACGAGACCCCCTCGCGGGCCATCTGGATGGTGGGCGCGTGGGCCGCCGTCCTCACTTTAACCGGCGGCTATGAACACCTCATCACCATGGCCGAGTTCGCCAACTGGTTTCTCTACGTACTCGCAATCGGCTCGGTGATCATCCTGCGGAGAAAACACCCGGAGTGGCCGCGACCCTATCGCGTGCCCGGCTATCCCTGGACCGCGCTTGTCTTTGTAATCGTGGCCGCCGCCTTTGTGGTCAACACGCTGTTCGACTCGCCGCGCAGCTCGCTGCTCGGCCTGGGCCTGGTGTTGGCGGGGGTCCCGATTTACGCCCGTTTCCAGCGCACCCGCCGGGAAAAGGCGGCATGATTTCCAGCCGGACCCCGGAACGGCCGGACAAGGCTCCTCCAGCAGCTCAAGGATTCTCTCGCCTCACAAGCCGTATTTCGCTAAAATACCAACACAGTTCGGGCCGCCTGCCCGGGGGCTCGGGGCTTGCGGTCCGCCGACATGCTGAGCCGGAGGGAAAATCCATGAAAACCAGACGGGAATTTGGCAAAGTCCTGCTCGCGGGCCTGCCTGCGTCTCTGGCGCTTGCCGCAAGAATTGATTCTAGAGTCAACGGCGTCAGGATCGGGACCATCACTTACAGCTTCCGCGATTTTCCCCGCACACCAGGAACCGATAACGTGGATGCGGTTATCCAGGCCCTGACTGAGTGCGGCATTGGGGAAATCGAGTTGTTTTCGCCGAATGTCGAGCCCGCCAGCGCGCTCAGCGCGGGGCCGGGCCGCCCGGGCGCAGCGTCGCAAAACCGGGGGAGTGGACCGCCCAATCCTCAGGAGCAGACTGCCGCCTTTCGCGCCCGTATGCGCACGCCCGAAGCTATGAAGGCGCGCGAAGAGCTGCGCCAATGGCGGCTTGCGACGCCCATGGAGCATTTTCGGGCAGTCCGGAAGAAATTCGACGACGCCGGCATCCACCTTTACGCTTACACGATGAACTACCGTCAGGACTTCACCGACGAGGAAGTGGAAAAGACCTTTGAACAGGCCAAAGGCCTCGGCGTGAATATCATCGCCTCCTCGACACAGCTATCGATGGCCCGGCGGCTCATCTCTTTCGCGGAAAAGCATAAAATCTTTGTCGCTTTCCATGGGCACGCTAACACGGCCGACCCGGATGAATTTTCGTCTCCAGAGACTTTCCAAAAGGCCTTGGATATGTCCAAATATTTTAAGGTAAATCTGGACATCGGCCACTTTACAGCCGCCGGTTTTGACGCCGTGAGCTACATTCAAGAGCATCACGACCGCATCACGCATTTGCACGTTAAGGATCGCAAGAGGAACAACGGCCCGAATCAGCCCTGGGGCGAAGGCGATACCCCGATCCGGCAGGTGCTTCTGCTGCTAAAGGAAAAGAAGTACCCGATTCCGGCGTTCATCGAGTACGAGTATCGTGGTACCGGGACCTCGGTCGAGGAAGTGAAAAAATGCCTGGCCTACATGAAAAATATACTGGCCTAGCCGGCCGGGAAAGAGGCATTCCGGCAGTCCCTGTGGGCGCGCGGAGAAGCGCGCGTGGAGGAGCGATGTCGAAAGACGCTTTGATTTATGGAGCCGCTCTGGCTCTTTTTCTCGGAACCGTGGCGCACGTCGCCGGGCAAGCGCCGAGCCGCGCAGATCGCAGTGCGCCGGCTGCGCCGGGCAAAGCCGCTCCCCGCCGCGGCGGCGGTGGAGGCGGAAGAGGTTACCCCGAGTACGACCAGGCCGCCGTCGAGCGCGGGCAAAGAGTGTTTGTGGCGAGTTGCGGCTTCTGCCACGGCGCCAACGCCAAAGGGGGTGAAGGCGGCCCGGATCTGCTGCGCTCCGTGGTCGTGCTCGACGACGATGAGGGCGAAAAGATTGGGCCCGTGATTCTCAACGGCCGCTTGGACAAGGGCATGCCGAAATTTCCCATGACGCAGGAGCAGATTTCGGATATAGCGACCTTCCTGCATCAGCGGATCAAGGACGCCGCTTTGCGCGGGACATACCGGATTCTCAACATCGTGACCGGGGACCCGAAGGCGGGCGAGGCCTATTTCAACGGGGCGGGGAAATGCAACTCTTGCCACTCGCCCACAGGGGACCTCAAAGGCATTGGGTCGAAGTACGATCCGGTAACGCTGCAAGGCAAGTTTCTCATGCCTCGGGGCGGAAGAGGCCGCTTCGGCCCGGCCGAGCCGGAATCGGACCGGGCGGCGGTCCGGGTAACGGTCACCCTGCCTTCCGGCCAGTCGTTCAGCGGGAAGCTCGACCGTATTGACGACTTCAATGTTGCGCTGACCACCGCCGGCGGCGAGTATCACTCCTTCACCCGCCGCGGCGACGTGCCGAAGGTGGAAATCCACGATCCGTTGCAGGCCCACCTCGACATGTTGACCAAGTACACCAACGCGGACATGCACAATCTCACAGCCTATCTGGTGACACTGAAATGAAGATCAACCGCCTATTGCTCTCCGTTCTTTTCATCGCTGCGCCGGCCGCGCTTTTCGGGCAGGCTCTCGATCCCGCGCTGTTGTTGCAGCCGCCTACCAGCGCCTGGCCGACGTACAACGGCGACTACTCCGGACGGCGGTTCAGCCCGCTCACCCAGATCAACCAATCGAACGTGAAACACCTGACGCTGGCGTGGGTGTACCGCGCGGCGGCCGGGATGACCGGAGGAGCCATCGTGGGCGGCGAGGGTCCTGAGCCGGGCCCGGGCGGCGGCGTCGCCGCGGGACCCTTCGGCGGCACTACCATCAAAGCCACGCCGCTGATGGTGAACGGAATTCTGTATTTTTCCACCCCCGACAATGCTTGGGCGGTGGACGCCCGCTCGGGCCGCGAGCTTTGGCACTACTTCTGGAAGACTCGCGGCGGCATTCACATCGGCAACCGCGGCATGGGCATGTATGGGAATTGGCTCTTCTTTGAAACCCCCGACAACTATTTGGTTTCTCTCGACGCCCGAACGGGCAAAGAACGGTGGCACGTCGAAATCGCCGATGTGAAACAGGAGTATTTTTCCACTCCCGCGCCGATCATCGTGGGCAATCATGTGATTGTCGGCACCGGCGGCGACTCGCTCGATGTGCCCGGCTTCCTGGAAGCCCACGATCCGGAGACAGGAGCGATTCAGTGGAAGTGGTGGACGGAGCCGCTGAAAAAGGGAGATCCGGGCTCCGAAACCTGGCCGGACGAGTACTCGATGCGCCACGGCGGCGGCATGACGTGGATCCCCGGCACCTACGATCCTGAATTGCATCTGTACTACATAGGTACCGGCAATCCGAACCCGGTCGAAACGGGGCGTGGCCGCGAGGGGGACAATCTCTGGACGTGCTCCATCGTTGCCTTAAACGTCGATACGGGGAAACTCGTCTGGTATTACCAGGTCTCGCCGCACGACACGCACGACTGGGACGCTGCGGAAACGCCCGTGCTGATCGACGGCGAATTCAACGGGCGGCCCCGCAAATTGCTCGCGCAGGCCAGCCGGAATGGCTACTTTTTCTTGCTGGACCGCACCAACGGCGAGCACCTCGTCACCGCCCCCTTGATCGAAACCCTCAACTGGTCGAAGGGCCTGAACGCCAAAGGGCAGCCCATCGGCGATCCGGAGAAGGAGTCGACCGTGGATGGAGTGCTGGTCTCGCCGGCCTCGGGCGGCGCAACCAACTGGCCGCCGCCGAGCTTTGACCCGGAAACCGGCCTGTTTTACGTCAACACTTCCGAATCCTTCAGCGTTTTTTATCTGACCGACACTGATCCTCATCCCGAGGGTTACGCTGCGGCCGAGCGCTCCGCCGGTTCTTACGGCAACACTCTGCGGGCCATCGACTATAAGACCGGCAAGACTGTCTGGAAGCACCATTACCCGAACATGGCGGGCTTCGGCGGCATGTCGGGGATGTTGACGACGGCGGGGAAGTTGCTTTTCACGGGAGACAATGCGCAACACTTGCTGGCCTACGATCCGGCTGATGGAAAGATTCTCTGGCATGCCGGCTTGACAGCCAACGTCAGCAACGGCCCGATCACCTATATGCTCGACGGCCAGCAGTATCTGGTGGTTGGGGCCGGCGACTCGCTGTACGCGTTTACGCTCGAACCGTAACGGAGAATGCCCCAGGCTCAAGTCCCCCCTGACATACTGCTTGACAGGCATCAAAACGCAACCAATAGCGAATCAAAGACTTAGGGCTGTTGTCGCTGGTTCGAATGTCGTTCGAGCACCATAGGCAGAAATCGGAACCGCCGCCCGGACGCGGTCCGCTGGTAGACTTGGAACTGAGAGGTGCCCGATGGGACGCGAATCCGTCATCGTGAGCGATCCGGAGATCCTGGGCGGCACGCCGTGCTTCCGAGGGACGCGCGTACCGGTCGATACGCTGATCGACTACCTCGAGGCTGGCGACACCCTGGATGAGTTTCTGGATAACTTCCCATCCGTGACCCGCGAGGCTGCCATCGCGGCCTTGGAAGAGGCGAAGGCCATCCTCACCAGCCCGCGATGAAGATTCTCATTGATGAGAACCTACCACGGAAGCTGGCCCTGGCCGACTCGCAGTTCGATGTCCTGCTGACGCTCGATAAGAACTTGCCGTTCCAGCAAGACCTCGGATCGGTGCGAATTGCGGTTCTGATTCTTCGCGCCCGCTCAAACCGGATCCAGGACCTGCTCCCGGTCATTCCGGATTGCCTGGATGCACTGAAGAGCATCCGGCCCGGACAAGTGGTCGCCTCGGCAATCTCAATCCCCGCTGAAGGCCGCCGGACTCGCCTCTTTCCAACTCACAGAGATGCGACGCTCGCCGGGGTCATACACGGCGACATCCACGACCAGACGGAGCTGCGAATCAAGCAGATCCTCGGGCTCGCCCTCCGTGTTCCGATACTGCCTCGCGATGCTGAACTCAATTGCGCCCGCCTGAACTTGGTAGCCACAGGGTGGCCGGCCTCCACCCGTCGCGCGGCATCGATAGTAGCGGTAAACCTTGCTCCCGCGACGGCAACTGTGGGAAGTGAGCGGACGCCCACAGCGGCCGCACAGGATCTTCCCCCGCAACGGCCACGGAAAGCCGTAACGAAGTGATTTGGGACCCGCGGTGCGGCGCGAGTCCAGCGCGCGACCGGCAGCTTCAAACAAATCGAGTGCGATGATCGGCTGGTGACATCCGGGGCGAACTCTTGAGCCATCTGGAAAATAGCCGACGTAGACCGGATTCCGCAGGGTCGCGACGACCTGCCTCGCGGTCCAAGGACCACCGGCTTTGGTGCGATACTCAAGGGCAATCGCCGCCGCGGCGATCTCAGAGGGCCGCTTCCCGGCCGCAGCTTCCGCAAAGATCCACCGGACGGCGTCCGCCTCCCCAGGCTGCACGACAAGTTGCTTGGTGCGAGGGTCGGCAGTGTAGCCGAATGGAACCGCGCCAGCCAGACGCCGCCTCTCCGACTTCAACCGGGCGCGCGCATCGGCAATCCGTGCCGCGATCATTTCGCGCTCGAACTCCGCGAATGAGGCCATGATGTTCAGCAGGAAATGGTCCTGCGCCGCATGGCCCAATTCAGAAGCGGTGACGATCACGAGATCCGCACCGAGGCCGCGGAACTCATCCAGGAGCTTGACGGAGTCGCGAAGATCGCGGGACAGGCGATCGACCCGATGGACGAGGATGCGATCCGTTCCGAAGTGCCGGACGACGCGAAGTAGTTTTTGCAAACCGGGGCGATCCAGCGTCGCTCCGGAAAAGCCCAGATCCTCGAAGTAGTCCTCGACGATCCAGCCCTGCGAGGCCGCATAGACAGCGCACGCCTCACGCTGAACGGCGCAAGAAGAAAGTTCGTCCGAGGAGCCCACCGACTGGCGAGTGTAAATGACGCACCGAACCGGCCTTCGCGTGCACCCTCGCGGGAGGCATCCGATGCCATGGAGGATCATTTCTATTCTGTACCAGGGAAGGCCAAGTTCGAAATCGCCAGACCGGGCTACGCGCTCAACCAGCCTGTCAACAAAAGCGGACCTGTCAACGGAGAAAACGGAGAGTTCGAGGGGTTGAGAAAGGCCAACGAACCGAACCATGACGGTTGAGCGCGTGGCCCGGCTGGAGGCGTTTCCAACCGGAGAACCGCGCCGAAACGCAAATACTGGCGAATGTTTGGGATAACGCGAGGCCGCAATCGGCGATGGCGTCAAGCAAAACGGGGCGGCGGGAAGTTACGGAATTTTAGGTTGTGGCTCCCCGCCTTCGGTGTTTCGAAGGGCGGGAGGAATCGCGTTTGTTTTCTGGCCGGCGCATTGCCGTGCGCGCCGGGAAGCGGGCCGCCGCAATCAGTTTTTGCGTTCCGCCGCGATCACCTCCCCGCAAGCGGCCGCCGGGCCCCTGTGCTGCCGGCATGGCGCGCTCTCGAGAAAGGGCCGGGCGAGAGCCCACTCCCAATCGCCAGCCTTCCCCGATTAAAAAATCAATTTCAAGCTGAACTGCAATTCCCGCATGTCAATCCCGGAACGCGTCGACGAGATGGTCCCGAAGGCGCCGCTTCCTGCAATCGGCACGCCCTTGGAGTCCACCCGGCTGTTCCCCAAATTCAGGTTGGGATCCCCGAAATTCGGGTGGTTGAGAAAATTAAACGATTCGAACCGGAACTGAATATATCTTTTTTCGGTGAAGTAGAAGTTTTTCAGTGTGGAGAAATCCCAGTCGAAAATGCCCGGACCAATGACTACGTCCCGGCCCGAGTTTCCATACGTGTTCAGCGCTGGAAGCGAAAACGCGGCGATATTGAACCACTGGCCCGGGCTTGGATTGTCAAGCTTCGGGCTGATGCCGGTTGCCCCGGCCCGGTCGTAGCCGGTCGAGGTCTGCGAGCGGTCGGAACCGGGAACAACAGTCAGCGGAAAACCGCTGGCGAGCGTAAAAATGGAGTTCATCTGCCAGCCCCCGATGAGCCTGCCGGCCAAGCCTTGGTTCAGAAACGGCCGGCCTTTCCCAAAGGGAAGGTCATAGACGACCGAGTTCACCCAGCGGTGGCGTTGGTCGAAAATCGATAATCCCCGCTCGTTGTGCAGGTCGTAGGCGTTTTCCGGAAACAACGGATCCGATCCGAGGGTCCGTATCCCGCTGCCGTTGTCAATGGATTTGGAAAAAGTGTAGCCCGAAAGAACGGTCAACCCGTTGGCATAGCGGCGGGTGACCTTCACCGCCAGCGAATGGTAATTCGAGTCGCCGCCGTTCACCACTCCCTGTATCAATCCCCATTCGGGAAACGGCCAGCGCTGCGCGAGCGGAGCCGAGCCGAGCACGGGCTGGTTGGCCAGGTAACTGAAGCGCTGGAGCACGTGTCCCTGACTGCCTAGGTAGCCGGCTTCGAGGGCCGTGGAGTTGCTGATCTGCCGCTGGATGTTGAGCTCGTATTGCTCGACGTACGGCGTCTTGTGGTCGTAATTGTAGACCAGGGCAAGAGGCTGGTCGATGCACACCAGAGGCGCTATGTTGCCGCACGGGCTGCTCCCGGCGGCCCCGATGGGGTCGCGCCAGGAAAGATTGTGGTTGCTTTCCGTGATTGTGTAGCGCCCAACGAAATTCCGTCCCATATCGAAGACCGCGTTTCCGATATCCTGGGCGTAAAAAATCCCGGCCCCGAGCCGCAAAGTCCAGCGGGAGCTCGGGCTCCAGGCGATCCCCAGACGCGGCGCGAAATTGGTGTAGCTCGCTTGGACGAGCCGGTCCCCCAGACGGCCATCGCGGGCGACCGGCACCGCCGGATTGAACCGGATCGGCATGCCTTCGTAAAAATCTCCTTTTCCCGGGCGCACGAACACGGGTTGCAGTTTCGGATCGGTGATGTTGGCTACCGCGGCGTTCAGCGGAACGTATGTGTTCAAGATCGCTGTGTTCCTCGGCGACCACGGGGGAACGAATTCATAGCGAAGCCCAATGTTCACGGTCAAGTTAGGGCGTACCTTCCAGGCGTCGGTGATGTAATAGGCCTGGCTGGTGGCGCGGAGCTGGGTGTTCGCCAGACCCGCGGCCCCGGAAGTCTGATACATGTAGCCGAGCATGTAGTCGGCGAATCCATAGCCGGTCGCCTGGTTTTGGAAACTGAGGCTGCTGCGCGGAAACTGATTGCCGATTTGGCTGTAGCGGTCGCGCCGAAGATCGGCGCCGAACCGGATGGCATGTGTGTTGTGAGTCCAGGAAATGTTGTCCGTCCACTGAAATGTGTAGTTAAAGTTCAGGTAGGGCGAATTGGAATCGTCGCCGAAACCGCTGAAACCGGTGATGCCGACCGCCGGGGTGCCCCACGCGGCCGGCGGCGGGTCGGGAACCGCGATTCCAAACTCCCGAATCACGTCGCGGACGTAGTTCAATTCGCCGCCGATGTCGTTGAAAAAGTGGTTCACTCCAAAGCGAAATTCATTGACCAGCGTCGGCTTGAGAATTCGGGTATTATCAATCAATCCCTGGTGAGCGGTAGTGGCGGTCACGTGGCCATTGAGGTAGAGCGCAGGATTGTGGATGTATTCGTCATCCCAGCTAAAACGCCCGAACCAGCTTGACCTCGCGCTCTCCACAAAATCAAGCCGCGTGGTGAACTGATCCTTATTGGTCACATTGTTGTCCAGCGCCAGGTAGTTCCGCACCAGCGCCGAACCGGGCTGGTTGGGAACGGGATAAAATTCCAGCAGTTTGACGGAAATGGGGTCCAGGCGCGAAGCGGGAATGCGGTTGTTCGGAAAAGGCTGGTTGTTTGTGAAATCCGTTATGACCGTCCCGGGCAAAATCTGTGAGAAATCGCCGCCGCGCATGGCCGCCGACGGCACGTTGTAGACGCCCTGCGTCTGGTTGTGCAGCCGGAAGCCTTCGAAGTTGGCCATGAAGAAAAGGCGGTTCCTGCCGTTAAAAACCTTGGGAAGCTGCACCGGCCCGCCCAGAGTAAAGCCGTACTGATTCCATTTGAAAGGGGCGGAAACCGGCACGGCGCTCGTAAAGCCAAACGGGCGGGCGTCGAGAGCGTTATTGCGGAGAAAATCCCAGAGCGCGCCGTGGTATTCGTTGGTGCCCCCTTTGGTCGAAACGTTCACTTGCCCGACCTCGCGGCCGAACTCCGCGGAGTAAACGCCGGTCTGCACTTTGAACTCCTGTAGAGCGTCGATGGAGGGCAGGAAAAGGTACGTGTTGAAATTCACTTCGGTATTGCTCATGCCATCCAGTGTGAAGTAGTTCCACTCGCGGCGATTCCCGGAAATCGAGAGTTGCTGGGTGCTGCGGTCGCCACCCAGGCGCGAGCTGGATTGGCCGCCATTAGCAAAGCCGGCTGTCACATTGGGGCTGAGAGCCACTAACTGAAGAAAGTTGCGGCTGTTGAGCGGCAGATCCACAATGCGCTGGTTCTCGATTACTGTACCCACGGTGGCATCTTCCGTGTTAAGCAGCGGGGCGCCCGTGCTGACTTCTATGGCCTGGGCCACTGCGCCAACCTGAAGCTGAAAATCCAGGCGGGCCACCTGCTGCACCTGCAACTCAACGTTGTTGCGAACTTCGGTCTGGAAACCGGGCATCTCGACCTTGATGCTGTAGACGCCCGGCAACAAATTCGGAAAAGTGTAAACGCCCGCGGCGTTGGTATTTTCTGTTCGGGTGAAGTTGGTCTGCGGATTGGTGACCGTTACCGCTGCCTTAACGACGACACCACCGCTTGAGTCGGTAACCAATCCGGTGATTTGGCCGAATGTCTGCCCGTGCAAGGGCAGGGTAGCAGCGAGACCGGCAGCCAGAGCGAAGATCCCACCAAGTCTTGTGCGCATCGGCGCGTACCCCCTTATTGAAATGGTTGAAATTTCCTAGAGCCGGTTCGAGGACGGCCCGGCAAGGGGCGAAAACCACGAAAACCCGATTTGGATTGGACCCCGTAAGAATAGCCGAAATTAGAGAAAATTGCGCCGCGCGCACGGCGGCAATGAGCGCTCTGAGAACCGCAGGGAGGGAAAACTGAAGCACGATCTCACTCCCCTTCGCTTCCAAGCTCTCGGGAATCTGGCTGATCGTATCGGAAACGCTTTACCGTGTCAACTGAAATCGGCCCTGAGAGCTGCTGAATGGAAACCCGCTCGCTGACTCGAGTTCGTCAAAGTGAAACGCCAGTATTAACGGCCTCTGCACGCGAATGGGCGCGGGATTTCTCCCCGCGCCTCGCCCGTGAGTGATCGCAACCGCCAGGGGGGTCAGATTTCCGGCTGCGCTTTGAGGCGTCGGCCAGAGAAAGCGGGCTTGCAAGCCCGCCGCTGCGAGAAAAACAGACTCCGGCGCCGCCGGCTTTCCTTTGCGCCTGAGCGGCTCCCCTCCCGGCCCGCAGCGGATGTGGATCCCGTTTTTCGACCCAGCGAGCGCCGCTTCTGCGGCGGCCCAAGGGGGCAATCTTAGGAGGCGGCGGTGCTATGTCTCACCAAGGCATTTGGCGCTTGGTATACCTGCGGCCGATTGCCGCGGCTTCCGGACCGGAGCGGCCAACCAGAAATCCCTGCTTGATCACATCGATCACGTTCTCGGGAGTGTACCCGTGCATGAAAATAATCTTGTTGGCAAGGCAGATCTTGGCGAGCCTCGCCTCCGCCTCTTCCAACCGGGGATCCGAAGCTTTGACGTTGAGAGATAGGGCCATGTCTCCGGGGCCGCCTTCCGCGAAAGCGATGCCGGGGACCTTGACGATTTCTTCGGCATTCGCCAAAGCATATTTGTCTTCCAATTTGAGGCCTAGCACGAGTTCGCCATTCGGATTCAGCGGCCAAACGTCCGCCTTCTGGTTGTACTCTTCCGGCGTGATTCCCCAGATCCTGGCGGCTGTGCTGGAGCCGTGAGCGCCCCGCCGTCCTTCGTTCAGCCCCTTGTCGACTCCCTGCTTGTGGATCGGCAGCCGTACGGCTTCCACAAAGGCCCGGACCGCCCCCGGAGTGTCCGCATGGCACAGCAGGATGCCGTGAACGCCCGTAGCGAGCACCTGCTGAAACATCCAGGCGTTGGCTCGCACCGTAGCTTCGTCCGTACCGTTGACAGGAACGTTGACGATGACGGCCGGCGTGCGATGCCCGCTCTTAGTCGGCCCGCCCGCCGCCAGCCCGCGCATGTACTCGGCCAGCCCCTTGACGTCGAACGGAGCGTGCTCCATGTCGTAGCTGATGTAATCCAGATACGTTTGCGCGTCTTTCAATCCCTGTTCATAGCTGCCCGCTATGCCTTCGTGAGGGCCATTGAAGTACACCGGCTGGCCCTGTTCCCAGAGCTCGATCACCTTGTTGATCCGCTTTGGCTTGGGCGTCTGAGCCACGGCGGCGACGTGCGTGGCCATCAGACCCAGCCCTAAAAGCAGCCAGCCGAAGCGCTTTTTCGTATTTATCATTGATGCTTTCCTCCTCCGGCAATGTCCGTTCCGCTCGCTCCGTTTTCCTGGTTCGCTAGCAAGATCGCGCGCTCCCACCCTGGCAGGATTGCAACGTCGCGATCCCTGTTGTTTTCAACCGAAGCGGCGGGAACTGTGCCAGTGTGGAGCCTGCGGAGTGAACACTGCGCCTTTTGGGCATAATCCGGTACTCGGCATGATAATACGAAATGCCGGACCGGGGAACCAGGAAGATTCCGGGACGTCTGCTTGCAGCCGTACGTAGTCGCGCAGTCTGTTTTCCGGGATGTAGATCAACTCCAATGTGAATGCGGGCCAGGCCACCCGAACTGCCCGCCGGCGCGCGCGCCGGTGCGGCCAAAACAAAAGGCCCGGGCCTACAGCTCCGGGCCTTTCGAAGAAGCGAGACGGCCGGACGGGTGCCGGTGGCCGGCCTGGGCGGCGATCAGAACATGACCCGCATGCCGAAGCGGAAGTACCGCGGGTCGATCAGGCGGCCCAGCGGAACCTGAGTGGTAATCTGGCTGAACCCGTTCAGATTTAGCGTGCCGTCGCTTCTGACTTGCAAGTTGGAGACATTCGCTCCCGGATTCCCGAAATGCGGCGTGTTGGTGAGATTGAACGATTCGACGCGGAACTGGAGTTTGAAACGCTCATTGATCGGGAAGCTTCGGAACAAACTCAAGTCGAGGTTTGTGTTGCCTGGCCCACGAAGAATGTCCCAGCCGGCCGTTCCGAAGCGGGCTGTGGTGACTTGCGCAAACGCCAGCGGATCGAAATACGCCTGGCCGCCGAGACCGTTGCCGACAATAGCCACGTTCGGTTTCACCAGGTCGGCGCGCTGGCTGCTGCCGGGGGCGTTCAAAGAAGCGCTGGAAGCGGTCACGTTGAAAGGCAATCCGGAGACATGGCCCAGAATGGCGTTGGTGCTCCAGCCGCCGGCGATAATCGCTGCGAAGCCGCTTTTTAGCAGCGGCTTGTTTTTGCCGAAGGGGAGCTCATAAACCGCAGCCAAGTGGAAGTTGTGAGTGACGTCCAGGGGCATCGTGGCGCGGTTGAGGTTCTGGTACTGCGGAATAAGGATTTGCGGCGAGCCCGTTTCGCTACAGCACATCCCGATTTCATGGGACCAGGTGTAGGCTGCCTGCAACGATAAACCGTTCGCGAATCGCCTTTGCAGAGTGGTCTGGAGGGAATGGTAATGAGCCGAGCCGACCGGCAGCAGAACGTTCACCGAGCCGGTGATCCCCCTGGAAAAGAAGGGCTGGCTGGCTGTGCCGCCCCCCACCTGCCCGTAGTTTACGTTATACGACGCATTCAACTTGACATCGTGCGTGCCTACATAGCCGACCGAACCCGTGAAGCCGCCCTTAAACTCCCGCTGCACCGTGAGATTCCAAGACTCGATGTAGCCGCGGTCGATATTCAATGGGGTGGTGTAAAGGTTGCCGGTCCCAGGAGGTGGAGTGATCTTGCCGTCCACAAACACCGGCGTCGGAATCACTGGAATGCCCTGGCTGACCGAGCCAGCCGGTTCAAACGCATTGGGACCGTTTACCTGGGCGCCGATCTCGTCCGGATAACTCTTCATCCCGCTGCGGGAAATGTCAATCTGGAATGGAGAGGTGGCAAAGCCCGCGCGGATGACCGTCTTTTCGAAAGGCCGGTACGCGAGACCGATGCTCGGAGCAAATATCTTCTTCGAAACGTGGATTCCGCAGGCCGACGGCACCGAGCCCATGCCGCAGATTTCGACCTGGTTGTTCGGAATGTCATAGAAGAAAATGCCCCGGTTTGCCTCGGTGGGAACCGGATAGTATTCCCAGCGCACGCCGTAGTTGACGGTGAGCTTGCGGTTCACCTGCCACTGATCGCGAATGTAGAGGCTGTCCTGCCATACGCGCAGCGTAAGGTACGGCTGAACCACTTGAATGAAATTTTGCTCGCTTTGCGCCAGGCCCAAAATAAAATCCGCTACCGCGTTGTAAGGCGTCGGACTGGGACCGCCCCGTACCGCCGTCACGCCGCCGGAGAAGAAGAATCCGCTCGGCGAAACTTCGATGTGATTCGCATGCAGGCGGGCGATATCGATGCCAAATCGGATATTGTGCGAGCCGTGGATCTTGGTTGCGTTTGCCACGTACTCGATCACCGGTTGCTTGTACTCGAGCGCGGGATACGAGTACCCATAAGTAATGCTGCCCACTCCGCTCGCTCCATAGTTGGCGATCCCAAACGCCGGCAGGCCGCCGGCCCAGGGCAGGGGGCCGATGTTAGTGCCGGGAATTCCCAGCACGTCTGAGCCATACCGCTGATCGGTGATGGTCGGAAACAGCAACTGGTGGGGATTGGTCACGCCCCACGTTGCGTCCACGATAAAAGTGGGACTCTTCACGTACGTGGCCGACGTGGAAATCGCCGTGGTCGCGCCGTGCTGGAGGTAATTCCCGGCGCCTGAAAACGAAAGCGACGGCCATCCGCCGCTGTTGCCACCCAGGATCTGGCCGAATAGAGGCTGTTGCAGGTTGTAATACGGCTGCTTGCCGTAGCGGCCGGAGATGCGCAGCTTGGAGTTGGCCTGGTAGTCGACCTTTGTATCGATCTTATGCAGGTTGTAAATCGTCCCCTGATTGACGAAGTAGTTGTTGACGATCCCCGGAAGGTTCGGCTTCGGAATCAACGGCGTCAGCTTGCTGATGATCGGATTGAGCTGGTTCGGCGGAATCATGTTGTTCGGATACGGGGTCTTGCCGCTCCCGTCCGGGTTCCCCGTATTGGGATCGTAAATGGGCGTGCCGGAACCGGACATGTCTCCCGCCAGCATCTGCGGGGTCGGAACGCCAATGATCGCCGAGTTGGCCTGATGCAGGAAATCTCCCTCATAGCTGCCGAAGTAGAACAGCTTGTTGCGGATGATGTGGCCGCCCATCGACCCGCCCGCGTTGTTGTCCACCTGGTGGGCCGGCTTGCTGCCCGGGGGAGCGAAAAAGTTGACGGCCGTCGTCGCGCTGTTGATGTGATACCAGTAGACGGACCCGTGTGTTTCGTTGGATCCGCTCTTGAGAATCACGTTTACCGATGCGCCACCCGCCTGACCCTGTTCCGCGTCGGGGCTGTTGGTCACCACGTTGACGTTCTCGATCGCCTCCACGGACGGAACGAACGACTGGTACTGCACCACCCAGGGATTCTGGGCGTTGATGCCCTCGATGCGGACCGTCGCCCCGGCCACGCCCGTGCCGTTCGCCGAGAACTGCATCGATTTGGAAGGATTGTTCGTTCCTCCGTTAAGCTGTCCGCCCGGCGGCGTCACGCCCGGAACCAGGGTCAGCAGGCCGGTATAGGTTCGGTTCGGCTGGGGTAGTTGCTGCAAGGCGTAGGTCGAGACTTCGGCGTGTACGTCGGCCCGGTCGGTTTGAAGAGCCGCCGCCTCGGCCGTAACCTCCACGTTTTCCGCGACCGCTCCTACCTGGAGCTGCGCATCCACGCGGACCACGTTGTTCTGGTTCACAACGATATTGGAAGTAACGAATCCGCGGAACCCTTCTTTGGTAATTTCGACCTGATACGTCCCGGCCGGCACGGTGGATACGGTATAGGCTCCCGCTTCGTTGGTCTGCACCGTGCGCGAGACGTTGGTGTTCATCTCGGTAATCTTCACTGTGGCTGCCGGAATTGCCGCCCCCGTCGGGTCGGTGACGTTGCCGACCATGGAGCCAAACAGAACCTGGGCGATGGCAGGATGCCCGGCCAGCGCTAGCAGGAGAACTACCGCTGCGGCTGAGCCGGCAAGCAGCGCCGGATGCCCAAACAGGTTGACCCTACGGCTGGAACCAAGACTTTTCTGCATAGTCCCCCCTTTTGCTTGCACCGACTTGCGCTGATCACAGCGAAGACCGACCCCAACTCGGGAAAAGAATATAACCCTTCGCCCTCGTTGTCAAATACTTTGTTCGTTACTTTGTTCGTAAATTTTGAAGGCTCGCAAAGGGGCAGGTGAAAAAAGGAGCTTGACTTCACCCGGCCGTCTTGGCGCCAGGTCGCGCGCTTAGGATGGCGGCCGCCCGGCCGCCGCCGGCTCTTGTACTACTAGTACTCGACCGCCGGTTATATTCCGAAGCGTTTGCACGATCCCGCTCGGCCACCGGATGTCGATTTCGCTGGCCGCCTCATAGGGCCCCAACCCGAAGCGAACGAGCGGCTCGCTGGAGGATGCATAGCCGACGCTGGTGGTGGCGTGGTTATATTGGGCGGCGTCGCTGGGCAGGGTGAGGCGGACCTTCGCGCCGAGGCCATCCCGATTGCTTCTTGTTCCTACCAGGCGAAGGGCGATCCAATGGCCGGCAGCCGGACTGATATTGCGAAAAAGCCGTACAGCAGAGTTCAGCGCAGTCACGGCCACATCCAAACGGCCGTCGTTGTCGAAGTCGGCGAAAGCCGCGCCGTGATAAAGCGCCGGGATTTGAAAATCTCGCCCCGCCCCGATCGAAACATCCACGAACCGGCCGTTCGCCAAGTTGCGCAGTACATGATTCGGAATTGCCGCATCGGAATGAGCGTAAGGTTCCGAGCCCGGAAAGTGGGAGTTGGCAAAAAACAGATCCTTGTGCCCGTCGTTGTCGAAGTCGTACATGCCGAGGCTCCAGCCCGTAAGATCCCGCGTGGCGGCAGCCAGCCCGGAGGCCGCAGTCTCATCGACAAAGAATCCCGGCTGCCCCACGTTCCGATAAAGCGGAAAAGTGTCGAAATAAATGCCGTCGAGCACAATATCGTCGCGGCCGTCATCATCAAAATCCCGAAAGTCTGCCCCCATGCCGGCTACGGCTTTGCCGTGCGCGGCATAAGCTACCCCGGCGTGGACGCCGATTTCTTTAAACCTGCCTCCGCCCAGATTCTGGAAAAGGAAATTGGGGATGGAATCATTCGCCACAAATATATCGGTCAGCCCGTCGCCGTTGAAATCGCCAAAAGCTACTCCCATGCCTTTGCCCGGACTCTGGCGAATGCCCGAGGCCGCGGAAACGTCGGTGAAAGTTCCGTCGTGATTGTTGTGGAAAAGCTGGTTCGGTAAAGGCTTGTAAACCCGCGGATGGCAGTAGTACGGCTTTCCCCGGTCGGTGCAGTCATCCCCGCCGGGCTGCCAGGAAACATAGTTGCTGATGAAGAGATCGAGGTAGCCGTCGTTGTCGGCATCAAACCATCCCGCCGATGTAGACCACAGCTTGCCGTATTCCGGATCCGGCGTCCCCAAGCCGGCGTTGTCGGTGACGTCTTCAAATGTCCCATCGCCCCGGTTGTGATACAGGGTGTTGCGGTAGACTCCGGCCACGAAAATGTCCACGAAGCCGTCGTTGTCGTAATCTGCGGCCGCTGCCCCCATCGAGTAGCCTTCTCCGGCCAAGCCGGCTTTTTCGGTTACATCGGTGAATGTGCTGTCGCAATTGTTGCGATACAGGCGGTTGTAAAACTCCGGCCCGGTCTTGCGCAGAGAAGGCAGCGCGGCACCGTTGGTGAAGAAAATATCCATGCAGCCGTCGTTGTTGTAGTCCAGCGCCGCTACGCCGCCGAGCATGATTTCCGGCTGATAGGCGTGACCAGTCTCTCCATTGCGCAGCACGAAGTGCAATCCCGCCCGCGCCGCAATCTCCTGAAACTGAATCGGAGCGGCCACGGTGAGGTCGATGGCCAAATTCTCGCCCGGATCCGATACGCGCAGAACCTTTACACCACTGGAGAGGATTTCATAATCCGCCTTCAACTCGTAGTCAGCGCCGCCGAGCCCGGCGAAGGAGTAGCTGCCGCCAGCGCCTGTCAGCGACAGCAATGCCTGGCCTGCGCCCTTTTTCTTCAACGACACCATCGCTCCCTCTACGGGCCGGCCTGCGGCGTCCAAAACCCGGCCATGCAAAGCCGCGCCAGGTTGCTGCTGCGCTGCCGCAGGCTTTCCCTCGAAGAAGAGGCAAGGGGCCAGGCAGAATGCCAATCCAATGACTCCGGCGCTTAACGCAGTCAGCAGAGGGCTCGTTTTCATTGTGCACCGAGCTGCTGCAACGCCTGCGCCGCCTGCCGGGCCACGCCGGCATCGTGCCCATTCGCTGCCTCCCGCAGGTGCTCGATGGCTCCGGGACGATCCCCCTGCGCCGCCAGCACTCGCGCCAGATCCAAATGCGCCTGGCTGAAATCGGGTCGCAGCCGCAAGGCTTCCCGGTACTCGCGGGCCGCCTCCGCCAGCAGCCGCTTTCTCGCCAAAAGCGCGCCCGCCAGCTCATGCGCCTCCGCCAGATTGGGATCCGCCCGCAGCGCGGCTTCGACTTGCGCCTGCGCGTCGTCGAATCGATTCCCGCGAGCCAGCGCGAGGGCATAGTCATAAAGATGCGGGCCATAGCCCGGGCGGAGTCGCGTTGCTTTCTCGAAATTGTAAACCGCTTGCTGCATGTTGCCCTTGGCGGCCAGCACCCTGCCTCTGAGGTCATAGGCCATCGAGTCGTAGGGATCAATGCGCAGCGCTTCCCCCAGCGCCCCTTGCGCCGCCTCGATTTGGCCCGACCCAGCCAGAATCCCCGCCAGGGTCGTGTACTCCTCGGGCAAATCCGGATCGAGAGAGATCGCTTTTCGGAGCTTTGCCAGAGCTTGCTCCGTCCGGCCGAGCCCGGCCTCGAGCAGCCCATATTGGTACCAGGATGCGGCTTCCGCCGGCGCGATTCGGATCGCGCGATCCAGCGCCTCCGCGCTGCGCTGGGGCTTTCCGGCGGCTCTCCATGCCTCGGCTAAAGACCGCAGCGCCCGGGGGGAATCCGGCTTGAGCCGCACTGCTTGCGAAAAGGCCGCAACGGCTTCCTCTGGTTTTCCGCTGCTTTGCCAGGCGGCTCCAAGCTGCATGTAAAATTCTGGTTCGCGCGGGCGCTGCCTGCCGATTTCGCGGGCCAGGTCCTTCAAGCCTTCCTGCAAGTTGCTTTGGTACTGGACTTGGGCCACGGCGCGATAAAGAGCATTTTCGCCTGTCGGGGGCAGCGGAGACGGGTAGTAAGGAACTACCTCGCCGTGATACTCCTCCGCTTCAGTGGGATGGCTTTCGGCGAGCTCGGCAAGCAGGCCGGCCGCCGGCGGACCGCGCTGGATCAAGTGGTCCGTCATCACCACATGCACCGCGTCTTCGGTTCTGCGCTTGGGCATGTGACAGCTAATACAATCGCCGGCAACCGGATGTTTCCCGGAGGCTGCCAAAACCTCGATCCGGCCGCGGTGGCATTGCCCGCAAACGCCCGAGTACTGCCGGATCGCCTCCTCCCCGCGAGGGATGCGGTGCGGATCGTGGCATGTTGTGCAGGTCAGCTTTCCTTTGCTCTCCAGGAAACAGCGGGACTTGCGAAGCCGATAGGCGGCGCCCGCGATCTCAAACTTGTCATCGCGCCCTGTGCCGGGCGCATGATCGAAGTAAATTAGGAAACTTCCGAGCGGCTCGCCGGGCGTAAAGGCGAAAGGGCCGCGATCGAAACGCCGCACCAGCGAGGGAAGACGGCTGCTGGTCGGCTCCAGATGACACTGCATGCAAAGTTCCATCTGCGCCGCCGGGCTCAGGTGCGCGGGATTCAGAATGCTGCCGCGAATCCCGGCAAGTTTCGCTCCGGGCGTCTGAACCGCGCGGATGTGCTTGCCTCCCGGCCCGTGGCATCGCTGGCAGTCGATCCCTTCCGGTAGCTCGCCCATATACACGGGCTCGCTGCCGGGAGCCTCGTGTCCGGCCGGAATACGGGGATACGCGTCATGGCAGAACATGCACTCGTAGGAGACGACGCGCCGCGTCGGAGGGTGGCGCGAGTCAAAGCCCGGACTCATGCCCCAATATCCCCCGTTTTCGGCGTACCAGCCGAGGGGCAGCTCGATCAATGTCCCGCGAGGCGTGCGATGCAGATAGGATCGCGCGTGATTGCCGGAGCCGATGACATAATCGATCTTCATCTCCTCGACGTTGGTCTCTTTGCCGTCGAAGCCGATTTGCCAGCGGCGCTGGTAATAGGCCCCGTTCCGCAGAATCATCGCATAGTGCGTGTCAGACAACGCGTGATAGAACTCATGGTTCTTTGCGTAGTCTTCCACGGTGTTTGCGGGTGAGGGGCGGGAAAGCGAGCGGCCCATTCCGCTCCGCCGGTAGCTCTCCGCGATCTGCGTATGGCAGCGTGCGCAAACGCCTGCCTCGACGTAGGCGTTATCAGCGGCGGCCGGCAGCGAGCCAGCCTGGGATTGTGAGGAAGACGCCCCGCCCGCGATCGAAAGCAATGCTCCGGCGAGCGCGGCTCGTGCCGGCGCTCGAAGCTTTGACAGCCAACAGCTCAGTGTCCTTACCCGCATGCGCGGCGCGCCCATTTTCCTGCCGGCGGCTTACCAATGATATACACAGTCCCCGTCACGGTGGGCAATCTATGCCACCATGCTGCGGGATGCCGGCACAACCTCAACGGCCGGCCCCTGGGGCCGAAAAAGAGGAAGCGCCGGCCGCGCCGAAACTCGCCGTTATTTCGCGAACGGTGCTGAAAACTCGCCGGAAGGGCCTTGCTACCGCGATAGCAGCGATCCGTCTTGACGGCTCGCGACCGAGGGAACCGTAAGACCGCTTGCAGCCAAATCCCGGTGCTCGATGAGAGAGTCGATCATCCCGTATTTGATCGCGTCCTGAGGCTCCATGATGTAGTCACGGTCCACATCGTGGGCCACCTTCTCTACGGGCTGGCCGGTGTGCGTGGCAAGGATCTGGTTGAGCGTTTCGCGCATGCGCAGGATCTCGCGAGCGTAAATATCGATATCGGTGGCTTGCCCGGCCAGACCGCTGACCGACGGCTGGTGAATCATGATGCGCGAGTGCGGCAGCGCGAAGCGCTTGCCCTTCGTGCCCGCCGCCAGAAGCACGGCGGCCATGGAAGCCGCCTGTCCCAGGCAGATCGTTGTGACATCGGGCTTGATGAACTGCATCGTATCGTAGATCGCCAGCCCGGCCGTGATCGAGCCCCCCGGAGAATTGATGTAGATCGATATATCCTTCTGCGAGTCCTCCGCTTCCAGAAACAGAAGCTGGGCGATGATCATGTTCGCGATCGCATCATCGATCGGCGTACCGAGAAATATGATGTTTTCCTTCAGCAGGCGCGAGTAGATGTCGTAGGCTCGTTCCCCTCGCGAGGTCTGCTCAATGACCATCGGGACCAAAATCTGCGACGTCATACCTTAATTATCTCACAGGCTTAGCCGGTTCCCAGAAAGCGCCGGCGGGCATGGCGTGCTTCGGGGCCGAGACAAGTCAACCCGCGTTCCTCCTGCGGGGCCCCCCACAGCCGTTGGCCGTTTTCCCCTCATGCGGCCGGCCTGTGCTCCCCCGAGAAGTGGGAAAATCTGACGGCGGCTTTGGCTTTCTGCATTTCGTGCATCACCATTTTTGCAGGGCGTGTGGGTCGCTGCGGATGTCGCCATGACAGCAGGGATAAGAAATCGTATCTTGGATTGGTTGGGTGACTGGGCCTGCGAAGGGAGAGCTATGAAGTTCATCAAGATCGACAAGTGGATTGTGAATGTATCCCGGATTACCTACATTGAGGCGTATCAGAGCGGCGGCGTAAGCGTGAGGTTCTCTGGCTCTCAAGACTTGAGGCTTGACCAGCCGGAAGCGGATGCGCTGATTGCCATGCTGGGCGCATCGGAGCCCCGGTGAAGGCGCTGCCGGGGCGAGGCCCCGGCCTGACGCTTACCTGAACTTTCGAAACGTCCCGGTATTCCGATTTCGAAACACGGGGAAGGATGTTTCTTGGTGCGCCGCCTGAAACCCTCCTCGGACGCGTCAGGATCTGGCAGTCGTTCCGGGAGCCATGATCTTCCAAAGTCGTTTCCCGGTCGGTAAACCTGTTCCAGAAGGCTGTCAACGGCGGGCGGATGCAAATCCGGTCTTTGTGAAAAACGATGACCTCTGGCTTCGCCGCCGGTCCTATTTCAGGGGCGCATCAGTAGGATTCAGGATGTAGTATTAGGGCCTTCTCTTATTTACTCCCTTTCGCTCTGCGTGATACTCTCGCTCGGGATGAGTTGATCTTTCAACGGCTTACGGGCAGAACGGGCTGCGGGCGTCCGGTCGGGCGCGGACCCTGCCGTCCGCCGCCGGTTCTCCGGTATTCCAAGCGGCGGACCACTGCCGGCCGCGGTAAGCCCTTGATGGAGCGCCGCCCGAGAAGGGCACGCGCCGCCCGACCGGCAGCGCTCGCCGATTCGAATCTGGACTGTGTCAACCTCGGCCTCTATCGTTGCCCATCGCGAACCAGGGGTTCTCCTGAGCCTGGCGAAGCGGCTGCTGGCGCCGTCATACACCGACCTCTTTTTCATCTTCGTCATGACGTGGTCGTTCCTCGCGGGCGCGAACGGATGGCAGCGGCTGTTTATGGACGGAGACAGCGGCCTTCACATCCGGATCGGCGATTACATACTGGCCGCGCATCAAGTTCCGGTCCGCGATCTGTTTTCGTTTTCCAAGCCGGGTCAGGATTGGATCGCTTTCGAATGGCTTTCGGAACTGACCTTCGCCCTGCTGCATCGCAGCTTTGGGCTGAAAGGCGTGGCCCTGCTTTCGGGAGCCGTAATCGGGACGCTTATCACAGTATTATTAGTATATACACTGTGGCGGGGCGCCCACGGCATGATCGCCTTGGGTCTTGTTTTGATGGCGCTCAACGCCATCAACATCCATTTCCACGCCCGCCCCCACCTGTTCACGCTCCTGTTTCTGGCCGCGGGAATATGGCTGATTTTTGCCGACCGCCGCGAGAGGACCCCGGCGGTCTGGCTGCTGGCTCCGCTGACTGTTTTGTGGGCCAATATGCACGGCGGCTTCGTGTTGTTTCTGGCGCTGCTGGGGCTGCTGGTGATCGGCTCGGCGGCGGAGGCCGCCTGGACCGGTAAACCGGTGGTGAGCCGCAGCTCCGAGGCCGCGCACTACGCCGGCGTGAGCCTGGCCTGCGCCGCCGCCTCCCTGGTCAATCCCTATGGTCTTCGGCTGCACGCCCACATTTTCTTTGACGTCATCCGCTCCAAGTGGACCATGGATCTGGTGGATGAGTTCAAATCGCCCTCGTTTCGCTCCGAGCAGATGATGCATTTCATGGCGCTGCTGTTTCTGGGTCTCATCATGGTGGCGCCTTTGCTCGAAAAGCGGCAGATTGTCGAGGCCCTGTGGATCGTGTTTCTTGCTTACTGCTCGTTGATTTCGGTGCGGCACGCTCCGATTTACATGATCGTCGCCACGCCGATCATTGCTGTCCAGTTGTCGCACTATTGGCGCCGATGGTCCTCTGCTCGGGGACGCCGATCGATTCCTGGCATTCTCGACGATTTGGCCGCACAGCTTCGGGTTAACTTCCGCTTCCCAACCCTGTTGACCCCCGTCTTTCTCGTGGCGATTGGAATGTGCGGATGGATGCACTGGCCCACCGACTTCTCCCCGGAGTTTTTTCCGGTCCGGATGGTGAGCCGCCACGCGGACGCGCTGGCGTCGTCCCGCGTGTTTACATTCGATCAATGGGCCGATTATCTGATTTACAGAAACTATCCCCGCCAGCGCGTTTTTCTCGACGGCCGTCATCAGTACTACGGGGAAAAGATCGTCAGGGACTACCTGAAGTTGCGGAGCGGCGATCCGGCGTGGAAGAACCTTGCCGCCAAATACCGGTTTGATCTGGCCCTTTGCTCGCCGGATACTCCGCTGGCTACACTGATGAAATCCGACCCGCAATGGCGCATCGTAGAAGACGACGGCGTGGCGATCCTCTTTGCCAAAAAAGAGGAGGAACCGGGTCCTACTCCCTGAGTGGCAGGGCGCCCGCTCATGCGACAGACGCAAACATATCACCACTTGATCCCGCGGGAATATCCGGGACTGCTTTCCATCGTGATCCCTGTCTGGAACGAGCAGGAAGTTGTTCCCTTCCTGCGGATGCGTCTCGCGAGCTTTATGAATGGGCTGCCGTGCCCGGCGGAGCTGATCCTGGTCAACGACGGCAGTTCGGATCGCACTCTTGATTTGCTCCTGGACTGGGCGGCTGCGGATCCACGCGTGAAGATCGTTAATCTGGCCCGGCAGTTCGGCCATCAGGCCGCCAGCACAGCGGGTCTGGACCACGCGGCGGGAGACGCTGTCGTGTTGATGGACGCAGACCTGCAAGATCCGCCCGAAGTCATCCTCGACATGCTGGCCGAATACTGCCGCGGCTTCGATGTGGTGTACGGCCGCCGAACGTCTCGGCAGGGAGAAACCATTTTCAAGCGGGCGACGGCCTGGATTTTTTACCGGCTGATGCGCGCTCTGATTTACCGCGATCTTCCCGTGGATGTCGGGGATTTCCGGCTGATTTCGCGCCGCTGTCTCGACGCGCTGATCGCCATGCGCGAAACTCACCGTTTTCTCCGCGGCATGGTGGCCTGGGTCGGTTTCGCCCAGACAGCCGTACCCTACGTGCGGCAGCCGCGCGTGAAGGGTGAGACGAAATACCCGCTGGTCAAAATGCTCCGCTTCGCCTGGACGGCGGCGATTTCGTTTTCCCCAACCCCTTTGCGTCTCAGCTTTGCCCTGGGCGTCCTGCTGGGCGTCATCGGAATGGCCCAGGGCATTAACGCTGTGGTCCGCCACATGCTGGGCATGTTTACAGTTCCCGGGTGGACCTCGTTGATGGTCGCGATCTGCTTCATCGGCGGCGCAATTCTCATCAGCATCGGTATCTTGGGGGAATATATTGGCCGGATCTTCGAGGAAATGAAAGGAAGGCCGATTTACGTGGTGGCTTCGTCAGCCAACTTCCCCGGTCCGCGGGCCTACCTCAATCCCGAGAAAAAGGAAACAGTACATCGTTGACTTCGAGAGCTGTCACGGGCAGCGCGCAACTTGCGGCATCGAGCTTTTGGAAGCCGTGCCGCCAGGCGAGCCGGCCGCTCGCGGCTCGTTGCCAATCGCTGCATGGCTGCCCGCCGATAACAGCGCCCGGCTATCCTCGCACTCCCGCCTTCGTGTTTGCGCCGGCTTTGGTGGCCGAGGTGGCTTCCGCCGGCGGACTGCTGTTCGGGACTGCCGGGAGCAAGCCGAGAATACGGCGCAGCTCGGTATCCAGATCCGCCCGAATATCCTGGTTTTCTCTCAGAAATTGCTTGGCGTTCTCCCGGCCCTGTCCGATGCGCTCCCCCTTGTAGCTGTACCACGCTCCGCTCTTCTCGATGATGTTGTGCTCAGCGCCCAGGTCGATCAGGTCGCCTTCCCGCGAGATGCCTTCGCCATAAAGAATGTCGAACTCCGCCGAGCGGAACGGAGCCGCGACTTTGTTCTTGACGATCTTGACCTTAGTGCGGCTGCCAATCACCTCTTCGCCGTCCTTGATCACATTGGTGCGTCGAATATCGGCGCGCACGGAAGCGTAAAATTTCAAAGCGCGGCCGCCGGTGGTGGTTTCCGGGTTTCCAAACATGACGCCGATCTTGTCGCGGATCTGGTTGATGAAGATCAGGCACGTCTGCGATTTCGAGACGATGCCGGTGATCTTGCGCAGCGCCTGGGACATCAGCCGTGCTTGCAGTCCCATGTGGCTGTCCCCCATTTCACCGTCGAGCTCGGCCTTGGGAACCAGAGCCGCGACCGAATCTACGACCAGCACGTCGATCGCTCCCGAGCGCACCAGCGCCTCGGCGATCTCCAGCGCCTGCTCGCCGTAGTCCGGCTGCGAGATTAGAAGATTGTCGACATCCACGCCGAGCTTCTTGGCGTAGACCGGATCGAGCGCATGCTCGGCGTCGATAAACGCCGCCATGCCGCCGGCCTTTTGAGCCTGGGCGATACACTCCAGAGCCAGTGTAGTTTTGCCGGAAGACTCCGGCCCAAAAATCTCGATCACCCGGCCGCGCGGGAAGCCGCCCACTCCCAGCGCCCAGTCGAGTGAAATGGAGCCGGTGGAAATCACCGAAACCGGCACAATAGCGTCCTTCGAGCCAAGCCGCAAGATGGAACCCTTGCCGAATTGCTTTTCGATCTGCCCGAGGGCCAGATCCAGTGCGCGCGCGCGCTCGCGATCATCCATGGTTGTGCTCCGTTTTTATCAAGCCCGGGGCCCGCGGCCTCCCGCCGCTGTTACAGCGCCCGCCAGGCGCCTGCCGCCAGCCTGGAGCCAGCATATCACAGGCGAATAAAAAGCGAAATTAAATTTTTCCGGATCTGCGGCACCCAGCCCCAGAAGCCCTCTGCTCGCCCCCATTTAGCGTTCCGGCGCGTAATAACCCTTGCGGGCGCGGACCCGCAGATCTTTTGCGGAAGTCAGGATTTCCACCTCGTGGAAACGCCCATCGGCCACGAACGGATTCGGGGCGTACAGCAGAAAATACTGGTGCCGCAGCTCATTGGCAATATTCTCGAACGACTGTCCGAGGTCGGAAGCCTGGAAGGGCTGAAAACTCAAGCCGCCGGTTTGCTCGGCGAACCGCTTCAGAACTTTATCGCCTTCCAGAGGCATGCCGCTGCGGTTGGTAGAGATGGTGAAGATGACGGCTTCGGCGCGGTGCGCCATCTCGAGCGCCTGCTCGCGGCTCACCTTGCTCAGATTGTCTTCGCCATCGCTCAACACCACCAGCGCCCGGCGGAACTGCTCGGGAGGAGAATCCTCCGGCAGCTTGTCCCGGCAGGAGTAATAAATCGCATCATACAGAGCCGTGCCGCCGCCGGGACGCTGATCGCGAATCCCTTTGGCGAGTTTTTCGGCGTCATGCGTGAAATCGACCACCAGTTCCGCCGCCGTATCGAAGCGAACCAGGAACGCCTTATCCTGCTCGGAGCGCAGCACGCTGCGGATAAACTCGATGGCCGCCTCCTGCTCGAAGCGGAAGCGCTCGCGAACGCTATTGCTGGTGTCGATCAGAATGCCGATTCGCAGCGGCAAATTGCTTTCCCGCGCGAACGCCAGAATCGTCTGCGGCTTCTTGTTGTCGCGAACCCGGAAATCCTTCTGCTCCAGATCGGTGATGAACCTGCCCTTCTTGTCCGTCACCGTGAAAAGCAGCGGCACACGGGGGACCTCCACCTCGATCTTGCTTTCGGGCGTGTGATTTGGCGGAATCCTTGACTCTTGCGCCGCGAGCGGCCACAAAGTCAGCAGAACCAGCAAACCGGCTCTCATGGAGTATCCATATTATAACAACACCAGCTCGGATCTCCCTTCGCGCAGCGCCTGCAATTGCGACTCGAGCTCGGGAGGAAGCGGCGCCTGAATCTTCAGAGTTTCTCCGCTTGACGGATGGGTGAATACCAGCTCGCGAGCGTGAAGAAAAATCCTCTCGAGGGAGGGCTGGTGCGGCGCGCCATAAAGCGTGTCGCCGGCCACCGGATGTCCGATGGTCGACAGATGCACGCGAATCTGGTGGGTACGCCCCGTGGCGATGCGAACCTCGAGCAGCGAGAAGTGTGGCCACTCCTCGATGACGCGATAATCGGTAACCGCTGGCCGGCCTTGCCGGGCCCGAGCGGTCATTTTCACGCGGTGGCGGCGGTCGCGGCGGATCGGCATTTCGAGCCGCCGCCACTCGATCCCCTCCACGATCACTGGCCGACCCCGGCGGGTGGAAACACGCCCGTGCACAAGCGCCTGATATGTCTTCCGCACCTGCCGCAGAGCAAACTGCCGCGCCAGGCGGACGTGAGCCGCGTCGGTTTTGGCTGCCAGCAGGACTCCGCTGGTCCAGCGGTCCAGGCGATGCACAATGCCTGGGCGCAGTTCACCTCCCACTGCCGACAGCCGCTCGAAGCGATGCAGGAGCGCGTTTACCAGCGTGCCCTGTGTGATCCCCGCGCCGGTATGCACCGTCATGCCGGCGGGCTTGTTCACCGCCACCAGATCGTCGTCTTCGTAGAGAATCTCGAGAGGAATCTCCTGGGCAAAGGCGCGCGCCGGGGCGGGTGGAGCGAGCGGCCGCACTTCGATCTGCTCGCCTCCGTGCAAGCGGGCGGAGGCTTTCGGAACCGAGCCGTTCAGCAGTACATGACCCGCTTGGATCCACTGTTGCAGCCGCGAGCGGCTGGTTTCCTTGAGATGGCGCGCCAGAAATTGGTCCAGGCGTTGGCCGGCATCGGCGGAGGTGGTCCGAAATATCACAGTGTTGTAGTATGAACCAAGGTTGGGTTGCCGGGCTGGGCTCTCAGAATAGTACGCCGGGGCCGGCGCGCCAGAAAGACAACCTGGACCTATCGTGATCAAAAGCGCCATTATTCCGGTGGCCGGATTGGGCACCCGCCTGCTGCCGGCTACAAAGTCACAGCCCAAGGAGATGCTGCCGGTTGCCAAGAAGCCCATCGTCCAGTATGTAGTGGAAGAGCTGGCCGCGGCGGGCGTCGAGCGGGTGCTGTTCATCACCGGCCGCGGCAAATCGTCGATCGAAAATCATTTCGACCACGACCCGGAGCTTTCCCGCTCGCTGAACAAGGCCGAAAAGAACGGTCTTCTCGACGAGCTGCGCTTCGAGCAGTTAAAAATCCATTATTTTTATACGCGCCAGCGCCTGCAACGCGGCTTGGGAGACGCCGTTTTGTGCGGCGAAAACTTTGCCGGCTCCGAGCCGTTTTTAGTGGCGCTCGGGGATTCCATCATCGGCCTGAACGGCAGTTCCACCATTACCCGGCGGATCGCCGAGGTGCATGAGAGCGAGCGCGCCGCCTGTGTGATCGCTGTGGAAGAGGTTCCCTGCGAACTCACGCCGCTGTACGGAGTGGTGACTCCCGACTCGGACGGAGAAGTATTCGGCATTCGCGATCTGATCGAGAAGCCCGCTGCCGGCCAGGCGCCCAGCAACCTGGCGATCGCCGGCCGCTATGTGTTCTCGCCGGCCATTTTCGAGATGATTCGAAAGGCCGAGCCCGACCGGCGCGGTGAAATTCAGTTGACGGATGCCATTCGAATGCTGGCGGCCGCGGGCGAACGCATCATCGGCGTCAAGCTCTCCGGCGGCGAGAAACGCTACGATATCGGCAATTTTCGCAGCTATTTCGAAACCTTCATCGAGTTTGCCTTGGCCGATCCGCAGCATGGTCCTCCCTTGCGGCAGCGCCTGCGCTCGCTCCTCGGTTAGCGCGTCTTGATCTGCGGCCGTGGTGCGAATGTCTCGCAAACGGCGGGAGTCCGGCCGCGCTTACATATCCGTAAGATCCACATCGGCCCGCATAAGGAAATTGCTTCTTCCAGCCGATTTCTTCCCCCGGGAAGAGGGCGAGCTCCTGAAACCGCAAGCGCAGCAGCAACGGAACATTGACGCCCAGCCTTCCCGGATTGATTTGCAGGAAGCCGAGAGCGCGATTCTGACCGGCCTGGCGGAAACGCTGGAGAAGAATCTTTCCGTTGAGGCGCTCCTGGATGAATTGCTCCGGCGCTGTCTTGAGGAAGCCGGGCTTTCTGGGGGGCTGGCTTACATGCTGGACCAGGACGGCCGGCTCTGCTTGCGGGCGAAGCGGGGCTCTTCGGATCTGGAAACGGCCGTTCTCGAAAACGTTCCCGGCCGGCTGGCATTGCTTGGGCAAGTGATGGAGAGCCGCGAGCCGCTGCTGATTTCCTGCTTCGCCGCCGCCGGGCCCATACGGGAATGGCTTGACCAGGCGCGCGCCAAAACAGTCGTTTTCACGCCGCTTCTGATGGGCGCACAACGGATCGGCGCGCTGGTGCTGGTTTCTTCCGCAAGGGAGCTCAATGAGGACTGGCGGCTTTTCGCCAAAACGCTGGGCAGGTACATCGGCCCTATTATCAGGCTCGCGGCGGCCTTTTGCAGCCTGCGGCAGAATGAGGAGCATTTGTCGCGAATTGTCCAGACGCTGGCCGAGGGCGTTCTGATCGCGGATCGCGAAGGCCGTTTCACGCTCGCCAATGCAGGGGCAGAGAGAATTTTGGGTTTGCCTGCCGGAGAAATCACCAAGCGGACCCACAATGACCCGTGTTTCCGCGTGCGTTCGCCGGATGGAGAGTTGCTCCAGCCTGCCGAGCACCCTTGTGATCGCGCCGTGGCCACCGGAGAACCGGTGCGCAATGTCGAGATGTGGATCGATCAGCCCGACGGCCGCCGCGTGTTCGTTTCCGCCAATGCCTCTCCGCTGCGCGACGCCGCGGGCGAGATCACCGGGGTTGTACTTTCGCTCAATGACATCACCGATTACAAGCGCCAGCAGGAAAGTTTGGCGCGCTCCAACGCCGAGCTGAAGCAATTCGCTTACGTTGTGGCTCACGATTTGAAAGAGCCTCTGCGAACCGTCGCCAGCTTTACGCAGCTTCTCGCCGAGCGCTATAAAGGGACTCTGGACGAAAAGGCGGACCAGTTTATCTCCCGCGCGGTGAGTGGAACGCAGAGAATGGCCCGGCTGATTGACGATCTGCTCGCCTACGCCCGGGCGGGCTCCCAGGCCCTCGACCCGCAGCCGGTCGCGGTGGAAGCCGTCTTTCAAAGCGCACTAGCCAACCTCGAAGCGGCGATTCAAAGTAGCGGGGCCACCGTCGCCCACACGCCGCTGCCGGTGGTTTTGGCCGATCCGAGCGAGCTGAATCAACTGTTTCAAAATCTGATCGGAAACGCGCTTAAGTTCCGCAGCGATGCGCCGCCAAGCGTGGAAGTTTCGGCCGAGCGCAAAGGCGGCGAGTGGATTTTTTCCGTTCGCGACAACGGAATTGGCATCGACCCGAAACACGCGGATCGGATCTTTCAGGTATTCGAACGTGTACATAGCCACAAGCAGTATTCGGGCAGCGGGATCGGCTTGGCCACGTGCAAGAAGATCGTAGAGCGCCACGGAGGCCGTATTTGGGTGGAGTCCGAGCCCGGCAGAGGATCCACTTTTCGATTCGCTCTTCCCGCCGAAGCTGCTCCGGCCGTCGAGCCGGCGAGCTGAGTACAACTGGGACGCCGCGGGTTACAAACCTGCGCCGATCGAAAACCCGATGACGACCCCGCCTCCGCGTGTGCGGCGCCAGGCGGGCTGGTATGACCCTGGCCGGCATCCGAGATGCGTGGAACAGATCCGAACCGCGAAGTGTTGATTGTAGAGCAAAGGCCGGCGAGCCTGGCGGCCCTCCGGAAGATCATCGAGCCGGAATTCACGGTGCTAGCGGCTCGCGTGAAAGACGCGCTCGCTGTCCTCGAGCAGCGCGCTCCGGCGGTGATGGTTTGCCGCGAAACGGCCAATGAAGATTTTTTGAAGGCGGCTTCTGAGCGCTCGCCGGCGACCCAGATTTTGCTCGCCCGAAGGCGCGGTCGGAAAGGCCCTGCGGCAGCAGGAGAGGCGTCCGTCTACGCCTGCATCGAAGAGCCCTGGGACCCCAAAATGTTGCGCACGCTCACGGCCAACGCGGCCGCCTACAGCCGCCTCTATCTGAAGTTTCTGCGCGAGCGGGATTTGCTGCGGGCGCTGATGGAGAGCATCCCCGACCGTATCTATTTCAAAGATTCTTCCGGCCGCTACACCGGCCTCAACCACGCGCAGGCGCGGTTGTTGGGTATCAGCGATCCGGAGTCGGCCAAGGGAAAGACCGTCTGCGATTTCTCTTCTGAACCTTGGGCGCGCGAAGCGCTGCTCGATGAGGAACAAATCGTGAAGACCCGCTCGCCTCTCATCGACAAGATCGAGAGCGTCCGCCGCCCCGATGGGGAAATGCGGTGGTTTTCGACCACCAAGGCGCCCATTCTGGACGCCGCTGGCCGGGTGATGGGAATCGTCGGCGTCTCGAGGGATATCAGCGAGCGGCGAAGGGCCGTTGAATCCCTTGCCCGGCAGGCCGATGAGTTGGCGCGGTATAACGCCGAGCTTGAGCGCTTTGCTTTCGTCTCAGCGCACGATCTTCAGGAGCCCCTGCGGACCATGGCCAGTTTCGCCCAGCTCCTGTCGATCCGGTACCGGGGCAAGCTCGGAGCCGACGCCGACCAATTTATCGAAATGATTATCGGCGGGGCCGCGCGCCTGCGGGCCCTGCTCGAAGATCTTCTGACTTATTCGCGCCTGGCGCGCCGCCAGCCGGGTCTTGAGCCGACCCACACGCAGCGCATTTTCCAGAGAGCCCTGGCGCGCCTGGAAGGCCAAATCAAACAGGCCCGGGCCGTTGTTACCTGCGATCCCTTGCCCATCGTGCAGGCCGACCCCGCCCGCCTGGAGCTCGTTTTTCAGAATCTGCTTGGCAATGCGGTGAAATTCCGCGCCGGCGCGCGGCCGCGCATTCACGTCTCGGCTGCGAAGAATGGAACGGAGTGGGTTTTCTCGGTCCGGGACAACGGAATCGGCATCGAGGCGCAGCATTTCACCAGGATCTTTCTGATCTTCGAGCGCCTGCATAACAAGCAGGAGTATCCCGGCAGCGGCGTGGGCCTGGCGATCTGCAAGCGCATCGTAGAAGGACATCGCGGGCGCATCTGGGTGGAGTCCGAGCCGGGTAAGGGATCCACTTTCTACTTCACCATCCCCATACTGGAAGAAGCCGAACAGGCCGGCGCAGCATCCTAAAAAAGGGTTGTCCCTGCGCTGTTGAAGCCCCAGCCACCACCGCCTGCGGAGCCCGGATTTTGTGAATTGTTATAATTTCAACGGGCACGGAAAAATCATGCACACCATTGAGTCCACGCCGGAACTGGTCGAGGAAGTTTACCGGAATATGGAACGCAATCTGGCCGTGGTGCGGAAACGCCTCGGCCGGCCGCTGACTTTAGCGGAGAAAATTTTGTTTTCGCATTTGGACGATCCTGAGGGCCAGGATTTGACCGCCGGCGTGAGCTATTTGATGCTGCGGCCGGACCGCGTGGCTATGCAGGACGCTACGGCTCAGATGGCCCTGCTGCAATTCGGCCTGGCTGGGCGCGAGCACGTCGCCGTGCCTACCACGGTGCATTGCGACCACTTGATTCAAGCGCGCGCCGGCGCGAAGACCGACACGCAATTCGCCATCGTTGAGAACAATGAAGTTTACGAATTCCTGCGCCAGGCTTCAGCCAAATACGGAATCGGCTTCTGGAAACCGGGCTCGGGCATCATTCACCAGGTGGTGCTCGAGAACTACGCGTTTCCCGGCGGCATGATGATCGGCACCGACTCGCACACGCCGAACGCCGGCGGATTGGGCATGTTTGCGGCGGGAGTCGGCGGAGCCGACGCCGTCGATGTGATGGCGGGCTTTCCCTGGGAGGTGAAGAACCCCAGGCTGATCGGCGTCCGGCTTACCGGCGAACTTACCGGATGGACCGCGCCGAAGGACGTGATTCTGTATCTTTGCGGCGTCCTTACCGTCAAAGGCGGGACTAACCGGGTGATCGAGTATTTTGGCCCCGGCGCGCGCAGCATCAGTTGCACGGGAAAGGCGACAATCACCAACATGGGCGCCGAGCTTGGCGCGACGACATCGATCTTTCCCTACGATGAGCGCATGGCGGCCTACCTGCGCGCTACCCAGCGAGCGGCTCTGGCCGATCTGGCCGGACGGCGCCGCGAGCTGTTGGAAGCCGATCCGGAAGTCGAGCGGCATCCCGAAAAATTCTTCGAACGCGTGGTGGAAATCGACCTTGCCCGGCTGGAGCCTTACATGGTCGGCCCGCATACGCCCGACCTGGCGCGCCCTGTCTCCAAGTTGGCCGCGGACGTGAGGGAGCACGGCTATCCCGATCGCATCTCCGTGGCCCTGATCGGCAGTTGCACGAACTCTTCCTACGAAGACATCTCGCGCGCGGCGGATGTCGCCGAGCAAGCCCGGGCTCATGGAGCCCGGATGAAAGCGCCGTTTCTGGTTACTCCCGGCTCGGAGCAGGTGCGTTCCACCATTGAGCGGGACGGCCAGATGGCCGCGCTCGAATCGATCGGCGCCACGGTGCTGGCAAACGCCTGCGGCCCCTGCATCGGGCAGTGGAAGCGGCAGGAGATTTCCCAGGGGGAGCCGAATACGATCGTAACGTCGTTCAACCGCAATTTTCCCAAGCGTAACGATGGCAATCCGGCGACGCACGCGTTTATCGGAAGTCCCGAGATCGTCATCGCCTATGGTCTGGCGGGAAGGCTCAGCTTCGATCCTCTGCGGGACGAGATCGAAACACCGGACGGGAAGCGGTTTCGCTTGCAGCCTCCCCAAAAAGCTCCCGAGTTGCCTCCCAACGGCTTTGTCTCGACCGGCGAAGGCTTCGTGCCGCCGCCTGCCGATGGCAGCAGCGTCAAGATTGAGATTGCTCCCGGCAGCACGCGGCTTCAGGCCCTCGAGCCGTTTCCGGCCTGGGATGGAAAAGATTTCCGCGAAATGCCTATCCTGATCAAGGCGAAGGGCAAATGCACCACCGATCATATCTCCCCTGCCGGGTCGTGGCTCCGGTTCCGGGGACACCTCGACAACATCAGCGACAATCTTTTCTCCGGAGCCATCAATGCCTTCACCGGGCAGGCGGGCCAGGGAACCAACGTGCTCACCGGCGAGCGGAATGTGCCCTTCGCGAAAATCGCGCGCGACTATAAGGCCAAAGGCCTGCGCTGGGTAGCCGTCGGCGATGAGAACTACGGAGAAGGATCGAGCCGCGAACACGCCGCCATGTCCCCGCGGTTTTTAGGCGCGGCGGCGATCATCGTGCGCAGCTTTGCGCGTATCCATGAATCGAATCTCAAGAAACAGGGCGTATTGCCTCTGACCTTTGCGGATCCGTCTGTGTACGATAGAGTTCAGGAGAATGACCGGATCAGCCTGATCGGCCTAAAGGATCTGGCCCCAGCCCGCCCGGTCAAGGGCATCCTGCATCATGCCGATGGATCGAGCGAGTCTTTCGACCTCCATCACACCCTCAACCGGGAGCAGATCGAATGGTTCAAAGCCGGCTCGGCTTTGAACCTGCTACGCCTGCAAGCCGAGCCCGAGCCGGTTGTTGGCTGAAGGCCGCTCCCAGCGTGTCTTCTCGGGGTCTTCCGCATTCTGAATTACACATCGCGGAAATAGCCGCCGGGCAGGCTCTTCGCCGGCGCCGGGCTGCCTGCGCGTACACGGTCCCCCATCTGAGCTGGGCCGCATCGGAACACTGTGCGATACTTGCCAGGACGTTGATGCTTGGGTCGGGCTGAAGCTGCCCCTCGCTCGCTGGAGGTGTTCATGCAGTCGAAAGCCAAGGCGCGTTCCGGTTTGTGCATCTTTTTTGTAGTGTTGATCGCGGGGTCTGCCTATTTCGAGCGCAGGGTTCTGGTGCTCGGCGGGTCTATTCAGAATCACCTCGGCCTTATCTTCGGGCTTGTATGGTGGGTGACCGTTTCATCAATTGTCGCAAGGTTGGCTCTTCATGAACGGATCAGCGATGTTTCCTTCCGCTGGGGTGGGGCCGCTGGGACGCGCGCAATCGCGATCGCTAGCGCTATGCCGCTCCTCGTGGGATTCACGGCATACGGGATAGCCTGGAGCACGGGTCTGGCGCGTTTCACAGCGCCAACACTTCCTGGCGCTGTTCTGCGAATGCATTTTACGCCCGCCGAAAGTGGGTTCGTGAGATTTTGCCAGTGTCTGGTAGCGATGTTGTCGCTTGGCGCGCTGGAGAATGTGAAGTATGCCGCGGGTGAAGAGATTGGCTGGCGTGGTTACATGCTAACGCGATGGATCGATTCCGGTATCCGGGCCCCTATCCTGATCAGCGGCCTGGCGTGGGGGCTGTGGCACACTCCTTTGATCCTCAGCGGGCAGTATGCTTCGGGACCGCATCCGGTATTGTCGACCTGTCTCTTTCTAATCGGCATCGTCGCGGCCGGATATGTCTTCGCATGGCTTCGGCTCTCCTCCGGAAGCATTTGGCCCTGTATCTGGGGGCACGGCGCATGGAATGCGGTCGTCCAGGGTGCATTCGACAGATCGACGGCCGGGCGGAGCGGATGGGTCGGCGAATCGGGCGTGCTTACAGCGGGCATGCTAATTCTCTTCGCGGTTGTGCTTTATAAGCGTTGGCCACTGACGCAACTCTCTTCTCTGGCGCCTTCATCGAAACGTTCGCACGTTTCCGAATCGCAAGGATGCGGGTCTGAAGCCGCGGCTACGATCGGGCGGGGAGCGTGAAATAGAACGTCGCGCCTTGGCCCGGTTGGGATTCCACCCAGATGCGCCCCCCGTGGCTCTGGACGATCATTTTGCACAGGGCCAGCCCGACTCCGGTGCCGGGATACTGTTGTTTGCCGTGCAGGCGCTGGAAGATTTCAAAAATTTTTTCCGCATGAGCGGGGTCGATGCCGATTCCGTTGTCGCGCACGGCAAATAGCCATTCGCTTCCTTTTCGATCGGCTGAGATGTGTACGTGCGGCGGCTGCTCTGCTCGAAACTTGAGGGCATTGCCGATGAGATTGGAAAACAACTGGCTGAGCCGCGCGGGATCGGCAAGGAGGGCCGGCAGGGGACCGTAGGTGACCACGGCGGCGCTTTCCTCGATGGCGGCCCGCAAGCCCTCAATCGCCCGCGCACAAATCGCCTGGCAGTCCGTGAGCGCAAATTCCGCGGGCCGGCGGGCCACCCGGGAGTATGCCAGCAGATCTTCGATGAGCTGGCGCATCCGCGCGCATCCGGCCACGGCGAGCTGAATGAAGCGCTTGCCGTCCTCATCGAGCTGGCCCTGGTAGCGCTGCGCGAGAAGCTGCGTGAAGCTCGCCACGGTGCGCAGCGGCTCTTGCAGATCGTGCGCCGAGACATATGCAAAGCGCTCGAGTTCGGCGTTGTAGCGGGCAAGCTGCTCGGCCTTTGCCGCCAGCTCCTTTTCCGAACGCTTGCGCTCGGTGATGTCGGTGACCATCTTCAAGCTACCGGCGAATTGCCCCTTGTTGTCGAACATGGGACTGGCGGAAACGATTGCCCAGAGCTCGGAGCCGTCCTTGCGCACAAACCGGACATCGTATCGTTCGGCGCCGGTCCGGCGGCGCGCGAGTAGCTTGGACCGAAAAGACTCCCGGTCCTCCTCGCTCACGAAGCTCCAGATCCGGCGTTCCATGGTTTCCTGCAACGAGTAGCCGAGCATGTCGGCCATTGTCTGGTTGACGAAGGTAGTCTTGCCCTCCTGGTTGGTGATCCAGATGCCTTCCGCGGCGGCTTCCACAATGCCCCGAAAGGTCTCTTCGCTGCGATGCAGCCTTTCTTCCGCCTGTTCTTTCGCTTCCCGGGCGCGCTTTTTTTCGAGCGCGCTCTCGATGGCCGGCCCCAGCCGCACCACTCGCTCCTTGATCACGTAATCGGCCGCGCCGTTTTTGATGCACTCCACCGCCGTTTCCTCGTCGAGGGATCCGGTCACGATAATGAACGGCGTGAGAGGCGCAAGCTGCTTGGCCAGCGCCATGGCGCTGAAGCCGTCAAAACTGGGAAGGGAGTAGTCGGAGAGGATCAGGTCGGGCGAGAAGGCTTGCAGTTCGCGGATGAAGTCTTCCCGGGTCTCCACGCGTTTCGCTGCGAACCGGAACTTGGCTTTGCGCAGTTCACGTTCGATGAGGGCGGCGTCGGCTGGCGCGTCTTCCAGCATCAGGATGCGAAGCATCTGATCCATGGGGAAGCATCACACAGGGGGTTTGTTCAGAAGCATCCAATAGAAACCCAGTTCGGAAACCGAGCGGATGAAATCGTCGAATTCCACCGGTTTGACGATATAGCTGTTCACGCCCAGCCGGTAACACTCGGTCACGTCCTGGTCTTCGTGCGAAGACGTGAGCACGACCACCGGGATGGTTCGCGTGCGTTCGTCGGCTTTGAGCCTGCTCAACACTTCCAGGCCGCTGATCTTGGGCAGTTTCAAATCGAGAAAAATCACTCGGGGCCGGTGCGGTCCCCCGCCTCCAGCGTGGCCGAAGATGTGCTCGAGGGCCGCCGCGCCGTCGTTGACGACGTGGACCTTGTTGATGAAGTTATGTTTTCGCAGCGCCCGCAAGGTGAGAGCCACGTCGTCCAGATTATCTTCGACAAGAAGGACTTCCAGTTGTTCTCCGTCACTCATGACCTGTCTTCTCCGCGGGGAGCGTGAAATAAAAAGCCGCTCCCTCGTTGACCTTCCCCTCCGCCCATACCCGACCGCCGTGCCGCTGCACCACGCGCTGCACGATGGCCAGGCCTACGCCGGTTCCCTCGAACTCTTCGGAGGAATGGAGGCGCTGAAACACGCCAAACAGCTTATTGGCGTATTGCATGTCAAAACCGGCGCCGTTGTCCTTGACGTAATACGTATTCTGTTGCGATCCGTTCGAGGAGCCGCCGATCTCGATGACGGCATGCTCCCTCTGCCTGGTGAATTTGACAGCATTGGACAACAGGTTCACCCAGACCTGATGGAGCATGGCGCGGTCGCCGCGGGCGGGCGGCAGGTCCGCCAACTGGCATTCGAGTTTTCGCTCGGGCGCCGCCCGCCGGATCTCTTCGAAGACAGTTCTCGCCAGTTCGCTCATATTAACTTCGGCCAGCGCCATTTCTTTGCGGCCGAGCTTCGAAAAAGCGAGAAGGTCATTGATCAACTGGCCCATTCTTTCCGCACCCCGGGCGATCGATTCCAGGTAGCCCCGGGCTTCGTCTTCGAGCTGCGGGCCGTAATCCTCGAGCAGGGCTCGGGAATAGCCGCTGATGGCGCGGAGCGGCGCCTTTAGATCGTGCGACACCGAATAGGAAAAAGCCTCCAGTTGCTTCATGGCGTCGTGAAGCTGCCCGGTCCGCTCCGCGACCCGGCGCTCCAGGTCGGCGTTCAGTCGGCGCACCTCCTCTTCCGCACGCTTGCGATCCAAAATTTCCCGTTCCAGATTTCGGTTGGCGGCCTCGGTCTCCCTCGCGCGCCGGCGCGCCATGAGGGCGAAGAGGATCGCCGCGGTGAGCAGCAGAGAGAGCAGCAGGATAGCCGCTACGCCCAGGAATCCCAGCGTCAAATGAAACGTCCACTTTTTGCCGTAAAGGTTGAGGTTGACGATCCCCTCGCGAGGCCTTTTGACGGAGCGAGGCGCCCCGTCCATTTGCATGATGCCCGCCGAGCAGTGCGGCAGAACGCCAGCCGTCGGCGCAGGCCCGATCAGCCAGAGCCAGCCTGCCAAAGCCGCGGCCAGCTTAAGTCGATGAGGAACATCCCATAAACGCATTTCGCGTCCGAATCCTCTCGTCTGTTGTAATCGTCGGGGGCGGGCGAAAACATGAATCGAAGAGCGCTCTCGGCGAGCATTCGACGGCTGCCGTTGGCCGGACCCGGCAATGAACAGAGCCGCCGCCGGCTCCGGCTGGCGCGGGCAGCCCGGAAGGGCGACTGGCGGGCTTTGGCTGGGCGCCGCGCTGGGCGAAACTCAGCGCCGGGAAGGGGCGCTGCGCCCCATCTGGCCGGCGTATGCGATAAATGGCTCAGCTTTGCGCCGGCCGACTGTCGCCTCGAGAAATCCAATCCCTTCCAGCCGCGCCGCTACACGATCGCCCGGCCGGATGCGCGCGCCTTTGGGGCACCCGGTCGAAAGAATATCGCCCGGCTGCCAGGTGAAGACGCGGCTGTGAAACGCCACCAGTTCGTATGGGCGCGTGCGCATGTGCCGCACAGCGTCGCGCGAGAAAACTGCGCCGTTGTGTTCCGTGATTACCTCCACGGCGTTGATATCGGCAACTTCGTCGGCAGTGGTGATGACCGGGCCGAAAGAAAAGAACGTGTCGAAGCTCTTGGCCCGGGTCAGATAGCGCGTATTGCGCCGCAGCACGTCCAGGGCAGTCATGTCCAGCGTGGTCGTGTAGCCGAGAATTACTTCGGGCGCGAGTTCAGCGGGAATGTCCCGGCATTCTTTTCCAATCACAATGCCCAGTTCGCCCTCGGCGTCAACTTCGCTTGAAATTTCGGGCGGCGGCAAGAGGATCTCCCCGCCGGGTTCCACCAGGGAGCTGGAGGGCTTCATAAAGCTGCCGGGCTCTTCGGGCTGTGCGGCTTGGAGATCCTCGGCATGGGATAGGTAGTTCAACCCTATGCACCAGATCTTGGGCGGAGCGGGGTAGGGCAAACGCAGTCGGACCTCGGCCGGCGGCAAAGCCGCGCCGTCGAGCTCTTCGACGCCGGCATTCTTGAGATCCTCAATCCGGCCCGCCGCGATGAGCGCAAGCAGATCGTCGGGAAAGTCGCCGCCCCGCCGCGCGTTGATTTCGGCCACAGGCAGCACCCGGCGCTCGCCGCCTTTGGCGCGCACGACCACGCCGGCGTAGCTCTTCGAGTGATGTTCAAATGTACAAAGCTTCATGAGTTAGGCCAGCCGCTTTCTGCTTCGGTTCGAGCTATGGCCGCACGGACAAACCGCGATAGGCCGCTTCGGCCTCCGGGTCCGGTTCGTGCGGGCTCGATAGATATCGCGAGAGCCAGCGCCGCGCCCGTTGCGCATCCCCGCCGCGCAGAAACAATAAGCCCAGTGTCCGCGCACACAGGCACAGCTCGGGATCCTTGTCGAGGTACAGTCCGCATTCGGCTTCCAGGTGCTCCCCGATTGCGGACTTGGGCAGTCCGTGCATTCCCGCCGGCGGATGGCGGAGAAAAACCATCGCTGCCGGATCCTGGTAGACCAGGCGCCAGTTCGCTTCGGCGGGGCTCGCCAAGGCCAAGACCATAGGATAAATCACGCCGCTGGTGGATTCGAAGCCGTTGGCCACGATCGCTTCCACTCCGTAACGGGCCAGCACTTGCTCCCGCGCGTCGCCGCGGGAATCGCCCAGCGCACGGACATAGTCCTGATACACGGATTCGTTCAGCGCCCGCCCGTCGATGAACACGCGCTGCCGGGGCCAAAGCCGCCAGATGAGGTAGCCCCCATACTCATAGGTATTGAAAAGACGCGCGCCGGCATGGTTGGCGAGCAGGAACTCGGCGGCGCCGGCCGGAAATTTCCACAAGGCGGCCCGGCACTGGAAAAACCGGCCGCGGAAGATGCCGGCCCCGAGCAGAGCCGCCAAAAGCAGGCACACCGCCGGCGACGCGGAAGCCGGCAGGCGCCGCTGCCAGGGGAAATAAGACGCAATGAGGATGGGCGCCAGAAAGGCCGTGAACAGGATGTTTCGAAACGCCAGCAGCGATGCGGCGGCAAACAGCAGGAACAGCAGCCAGTCGCTCATGCGCACGCGCCGCCGCGCCGCAATCAAGACCGCGGCCGCGGCATATAGCAGAATGTCAAACGTGTATGGCGGGCCCCAGAGAAACGGCTGGCTCCATTCGACCAGGCCCCGCTGCAGCGAGCTGCGCCGGTAAGCTGCAAGAATTTCGACGATGTGGAAGTAGCTGGGATTCAGGCCGGAGACGGCCATGGAAACCAGCGTAATCAGCCAAAGGCGGCGCGGGCTGGGACCGGGCCGCCCCAGCCGGCGGCTAATCGTAGCTCCTGCGGCGTAAGCGCCCAGCACGACCCAGCCCAGGATAAACCCTCCATGGCAATTCGCCCACACCAGCGCCAGGACCGGCAGCACCCACAGTGGCGAGCCTCGCTCGAGAATCCACACAAAGACCGCAACAAACAAAAACGTCAATAGAGCCGGCCGGTCCGCGCTGAACAGCACGGCAACGGAAGCAGCGGCGCCTGCGGCGGCCAGTCCCCAATAACGGCTGCCTGTTCGGCGGGCCGTCAGCAAGCCGGAAATGCCGCAAAAGCCGGTGAGCAGCAGCGCCTTGAAGAGAACCACGCCCGGAAAGCCCGCGAGGCGGTAAACAGCGTACCAAAGGAGCTGGCCCAACCACTCGTGGGTGAGGTTGAAGTAGCGCACCCGCGTCTCTCCCGCGAAAACAGGCGCGCCGAGATCGGCGGTATACGAAAAGGGATCGGGCACGGGCAGGGAGCGGTGCTGCCAGATGTACTCGCCGGTCTTCAGGTGCCACCAAAAGTCTGTGTCGGCGATTTCGGTGGAAAACAAGCCCAAAAGGCAGAGGGCGGCCAGGACCAGCATCGCCGTCCCCAGCCATCGCCCCGGCGGCCTTGCAGGCAGCGGCGGCTGCGAGGCGGACTCGGACTTCGCGGGAACGGGATTTGCGGCTCCGGCCTTTCCAGGGACCGAGGCTCTGGCAACTTTCCGGGACAGAAGCGATAGCTTATCACAATGCCCACCAGCAGCCTCCTGCGGTACCATTTACAGGAAGTTCGGCCGAACGCAGGATTACGGGCATGAACCAGACAAAAGTCGAGGAGCTTGCCTTCGGAGCCGAACGCCTCGGAGAAGCCGCACGAGCGCCGCAATCCGGTGGCGAAGGCGTTTTCGGAGATCAGCCCGTTGCATTGCATGACCGTATCGCTGGCGCACGACGGCGAGGGCTTGGCACCGTGATCGGCGAAGCCAGCGCGAGGAAGCTGGCCCAGGAAACGGGCTTTTCGAAATTCGAAAAGCTGCCGATCGACGATCCCTTTAACCAGTTCCTCGCCCTGCGGCGGTGAAGCGGCGGCGCGGCCGGCGGCCAAGAGTTCCCGAAGGAAAGCTTCTGCGCCGAAACTGCGGATTTGACCTTGGAATGAGTAACTTTGCCGGTTTGCGCGTTCTCGCGCTCGAGAGCCGCCGCGCGGAAGAGATAGGGAAGCTCATCTCCAGCCGCGGCGGCGCTCCCGTCGTCGCTCCCTCGATGCGGGAAGTGCCGCTGGAATCCAATAAAGAGGCGCTGGCATTCGCCTCCGATCTGAGAAACGGACGCTTCCCTGTTGTAATCTTCCTCACTGGCGTCGGCGCCCGGGCGCTGGCTCGGGTAGTCCAGTCCGTCTACCCGCTCGAGCAGTTCATTGCGGCTCTCAAGAAGTCGGCTGTGGTAGCCCGCGGCCCCAAGCCGGCGGCCGTGCTGCGGGAATGGGGTGTGCCGATTGCGATCTCTGTCCCTGAGCCGAACACATGGCGCGAGCTGCTGCGGTCGCTGGACGAACATGCGGAGTCGGCGCCCGTCCAGGGCCGCAGGGTGGCCTTACAGGAATATGGCGCCCCCAATCCGGAGCTGCTGGCCGGTCTGGCCGAACGCGGCGCTATCGTGACGCGCGTTCCGGTTTATCAATGGGCTCTGCCCGAGAATATCGGACCGCTGCGGGATGCCGTTGCGGCGCTGGCTCGAGAGGAAATCGATGTGGTCCTGTTTACCACCTCGATCCAAATCGAGCACCTGCTCCGAGTGGCCGGAGAAATGGGACTTGCAGAACGGGTGCGGCAGGCATTGCGCAAGGCGGTTCTCGCCTCGATCGGGCCCACCACATCGGAAGCGCTTCGGGAGCACGGCCTCGCACCCGACCTGGAACCGAGCCATCCGAAGCTGGGTTTTTTGGTAACCGAAGCTGCCGAGCGAAGCAGCGCATTGCTGGCGGCAAAGCGAGGCCGGCAGCCAGCTCCGTAGCAGGCAGGAAAGTTCTGCCGGATTCGGAAAACGGCGGCTGGCGGGCTTGAACGGCTCCGGCCCGTTTTCCTGCTCCCGCAGGTTTGGACTTTTTGCCGCAAGGCCGGTCCGTCTTGGAAGACTGGAGCCACGGGTCGGACTTGAACCGACGACCTGCGGTTTACGAAACCGCTGCTCTACCGGCTGAGCTACCGTGGCTGCTTCGTTTTCATTCAGTTTATCACTGCCAAATCTCGGCCGCTTCCAGGCGGGACGCCCGATGGGCTGATCCATGCGACGGGCATCATTGCTCTTGCGCTGCTTTCTTTCGGCGCTCCGTTTCCTCCAGATACCGTTTCGCCTGATCCCAGTTAGGGGCGGAAGCCAGAGCGAGCCGGAACTGCTGCTCGGCGCCCGCCAGATCGCCTTTTTCCAGCCTCTCGGCCCCCGCACTCAGGTACTGCGCGGCGGCTTGCTGCGAGCGCTTTTCCCTTTGGATCTGCGCGGCGCGGGCCGCCATGGCCCGGCTGCCAGCGTCATCTCCCTGCCTTTTCAAAATGTCGGCGAGAACCGTATAACAATCGGGGTTGTGGGGATCCAGCCGGATCGCTTCCCGTATGGCCTTCGCCGCTTCCGGCAGGTTTCCCCTTTGCCTCTGCGCGGCGCCCAGCAGATACCACGCCTCGGAATAGCCCGGGCGCGATCCGAGGGCTGCCTGCATTTCGCCCGCAGCTTCTGAAATCTTCCCCTGCTGCCAATAAATCGTGCCCAGCATATAATGAGCCTCGGCGAAACGGGAATCAATCCCGATCGCTCGTTTCAAAGCTGCGACGGCTCCCTCCAGATCTTTTTTTTCCTTAAGGGCCAGCCCCAAGTTGTAGTGCGCCGAGGCCAGATTCGGATTCCGGCGGATCGCTTCCTCAAAGTGCGACGCCGCCTGATCCAGATCTCCCTTTCGCAGCAAGGCAAAGCCGAGATTCAGGCGGGCCACACCGTTCTGCGGCTCCAGTTCGAGGATCTTGCGAAACTCATTGATGCCCTTGTCGTACGAGTGCAACTGGACTAGCAATAGCCCGAGATTATTCCGGGCGTTTGTATTCTCGGGCTCGGCTTCCACTGCCTTGCGATACGCCTGGATTGCGTTCCACAGGTCGCCCATCCGCTCTCGAGCCAGCCCCAGGCGGTTCCATGTTTCGCCGTCCGCAGGCTGGATCTCGGCCGCCTCGCGCAGTTCGCGCACTGCTTCGGCGTATCGGGCCAATTCGTAATAGGCAATTCCCAGCCGGCGCCTATACTCGAAATTCTTGGGATCAAGCACGGCCGCTCGCCGGAGCGCAGCCAGCCCTTTCTCGCGCTCGTTCTCTAACCAATAGGCTGCGCCCAGATGGTATTGTGCCGGGGCATAATTCGGGTCCAACTGAGCGGCCTTGGCAAAGCGGACGATTGCTTCCGACGGGCGGTTCATACGGCCGAGAACAGCGCCGATTTCATCCTGGAGCTGGGCGGAACCCGGTGCGCGCTCGGCCGCCCGCTCCAACACGGCCAGTGCGCCCGCCATATCGCCGTTCGATTCTCGGGCCAGCGCCTGGGCCCTCCATTCTTCCGCGGCTTGCGCGCTGCATAAGGCGCAGAGAACAACCGACACGCTGAGCAGCCGGCACAACATCGTGGGTTCATTATAGGGGAAAACCCGCATGATCCGATGGGCGAGGAAAGAGAAACGCGCTTGGAGTGCGCCGGGGCGGCCTGTTTACCGGCAGCAGGCCGCTACAGCGCGCTTCCAGCCGACGAAGAGTTCTTCGCGCCGGTCGACCGGCATCTTTGGCTCAAAGCGCCGATCGACCTTCCAAAAGCTTTCGATTGCGGGAGTACCGGACCAAACGCCGGTGGCCAGCCCCGCCAGAAACGCTGCTCCGAGCGCCGTAGTCTCGATGTTTGCTGGCCGCACAACAGGGCGCCCCAGAATGTCCGCCTGAAACTGCATCAGGAAATCATTGCCCGCCGCGCCGCCATCGGCTCGCAGCTCGGCCAGCGGCTCACCGGCGTCGGCTTCCATCGCCTCTACCAGCTCGCGTGTCTGGTATGCGATGGCTTCCAGAGTCGCCCGCACGAGGTGGGCTGATGTAGTGGCCCGCGTCAAGCCGGTAATCGCGCCTCGCGCCGTTGCATTCCAGTGCGGTGCGCCCAGGCCGACAAAGGCCGGAACGAAGTAGACGCCGCCGGTGTCAGGGACGGATGCCGCCAAGGCCGCGGTGTCCTCGGCCTTCCGAATCAGGCCCAGCGAATCGCGCAGCCATTGCACGGCGGCCCCCGCCACGAACACGCTTCCCTCGAGGGCGTACTCCGGATGCTTTCCGGCCGAAGCCGCGATCGTCGTCAGCAGGCGGTTGCGAGAGGCCACAGGGCGGCCTCCAGTGTGCAGCAGGAAAAAACAGCCTGTCCCATATGTGTTTTTCGACAGGCCGGCCCGAAAGCACGCCTGGCCCACCAACGCTGACTGCTGATCGCCCGCGATGCCGGCAATGGGAATTTCGGCCCCGAACAGCTCCGGATCCGTCGTTCCCACGATCTCGGCCGACCCAGCCACCCGGGGCAGCATCGCCCGGGGAATGCCGAATAGTTCGAGCATTTCGGGATCCCACGTCCCGTCCAGATTCAGAAGCATCGTACGCGACGCGTTCGAGCGGTCGGTGATGTGCACGCGCCCCCCGGTCAGCTTGTAGATCAACCAGGAATCCACGGTCCCAAAGGCCAGTTCTCCGTTTTCGGCTTTTCTGAAAGCGCCAGGGACGTTGTCGAGAATCCACCGGATTTTGCTGGCGGAAAAATACGCGTCGATAATCAATCCCGTGTGGGCGGCGATTCTGGCCGCGCAGCCGCCGCCCCCTTCGCCGGCGGCGATCGACTGGCAATAGCCGGCGGTGCGGCGGCATTGCCATACAATCGCGGGAGCGATGGGCGATCCCGTCCCGCGATCCCATACGACAGATGTCTCGCGCTGATTGGTGATACCGACCGCGGCGAGCTGAGATGCCGCGACGCCGGAGCGTGCGAGGGCGCGCCGCGCCGTCTCGAGCTGCGCCCGCCAGATCTGTTCCGCGTCCTGCTCGACCCAGCCCGGCTGCGGATACCGGCATTCGATGGGCGCTGCTTCCATGGCCAGCGCGCGCGCCTCCCGGTCGAAGACAATAGCGCGAGCGCTCGTGGTGCCCTCGTCGAGCGACAGAATGTACATGGGAGTTACAGTTTAGCTTACTGCCGCATCTTCCGGGAGCAGCGCGCCCTTTTCGATGTGGCGCGTCTTGCCCGCATAGCGAGCCGCGTTCGGATCATGGGTGACCATGATGACCGTCTTGCCATGCTCGCGGTTCAACTTGGAAAGAATGGTAAGAATCTCCTGCGCTGATTGCGCATCGAGGTCCCCGGTCGGCTCATCGGCGAGGATGATGGCAGGATCGGTGACGATCGCGCGCGCGATGGCCACGCGCTGCTCCTGTCCGCCGGAAAGCTGCCGCGGATAATGATGCATGCGGTCGGCCAGGCCGACCAGGCTCAGCGCCACAGCGGCGTGCTCGCGCCGCTCTTTCTTGTTCAGATGCGTCAGCAGCAAGGGCAGCTCGACGTTTTCGAGAGCCGTCAACACAGGGATCAGGTTGAAGGTCTGAAAGATGAAGCCGATGTTTTCATTGCGCCATTGCGCAACCTGCTTGTCGCTCAGTTGCTGAAGATCCTGTCCGAGCACAATTACCCGGCCTCTGGAGGGGCGATCGATGGCGGCGATCAGGTGCAGCAGCGTGGACTTGCCCGATCCCGAAGGCCCCATCAAGGCCAGAAATTCGCCGCGCTCGACGGTAAGATTGGCGTTTTCGAGCGCCACCACGCGGAAGGAGTCCCGAATAAACTCCTTGGTGAGGCCGGTGGCTTCGACGGCGGCGCGATCGTTCATAAGGCCGCGGATTTCGCCTTGAGCTTGATCCGATCGCCGTTCTTCAGATCGGGCGGCGGGTTTATGATCACCTCTTCTCCATCCGCCAATCCTTCGCTGATCTCGGACCCACGGGGCGACGTGGATCGAATTTTGACAGTTCTTTCGAAGGCCCTGCCGTCCCGCGCCAGGAAGATCGTTTTGCCGTCTCGAACCGCGGAAGAGGGGATGACGATCAAGGCTTGCTGCGGGGCGTCGGCCGCTGTTTTCAAATCGGCGAGGAACGCGACCCGCGCATTCATCTCTGGCCGCAGATATTCATCCGGCTTCAGTATCTTGACCTTGACCTGCACGGTGGCCTTTTGCCGGTCCGCCGCCGGCGATATTTCGTCGATCACGCCGTCGTACTTGCGGTCGGGATAGGCGTCGGTCGTAACGATGCCTCGCTGCCGCGGACCTAGCCTGGCGAAGTCGTCCTGGTTGATATCCAGTTCAACCTGTAAATCATTCAGGTCCGCCAGCGCGGCGACGTAGCCTTTCGCCCCGCGATCGCCGACGAAATTTGTGGTCACGAATTCGCCGACTTCGACGGCTCGCTCCAAAATGGTTCCCGAGACCGGCGCCCGGATCAGCGTCGCATCCAGCATCGTCTCGGCGTAGGCTAGCTGCCCTCTGGCCTGCTCGAGTTGCCCGCGCACGGCGTCAATTTCCTCGATGCGTGGACCAAGCTTCACCAGCTCATAATTTTTTTGAAGAGCCTCCACTTTTGCTTTCTGCCCGTCATACCGGGCCTGCGCGTCGTCGAGATTTTGCCGCGAAACGATGCCCGCGGCCACCAGCCCGCGGGTCCGCTCGAGAGTGATCCGATAGTTTTCCAGATCGGCCTCGGCTTGCGCCACATTGGCCCGCGCGGCGGCGATCTCCTCGGGACGCGATCCGGCCTGCATCTCACGCAGCTTCGCTTCGAGGTTCGCCACATTGCCTCTGGCTTGCTGGAGTTGGGCTCGGAACTCCTGGTCTTCCAGCCGCACCAGCACCTGGCCCCGGCGAACCTTGTCCCCTTTCTCGACGCCGATCCACGCCACCTTGCCCATTACCTTGCTGGTGACCTCGATCCTGTGGTGCGCGACGATGTAACCGGTGGCGTTGAGAACAACGCCGGGATCCGCGCCGGCTGGCGCCGCCGGGGCGCTGACGCGAATGGTTTCGACCTCGATCGCCTGGCTCCGGCTCTGGAAAAAAAGCCAGAGCAAGGCGGCTGCGATGCCCGCAACGCCCGTCAGGATCCACACCGTCGCCCACCGCGGGCCGGGCCGGTCTCGCCGGCTTCGGTCGATTTTGAGGCTGTTCAACGCCTCATCGTATTTATTGGTTTCTACTACCATCACAGATCCCGTAGTGCGCCCAGCACGTCCTTGCGGGCAGCGGCCCGCGCAGGCCACAACCCGCCCGCCAGACCCATTAGTGATGCAAAGCCCATACCGATTACAATCATACCCGGCGTAACCCGGAACTGGAAAAGGCTTTGACTGAAAGTCACCAGATTGCCCATCCGGCTTGCCAGGCCGTTGAATGGCAGCACCGCCAGACACGCCAGCGCCCCTCCCAGTAAGGTGAGCAAAAGCGATTCCACCATGAACGAAAACAGAATGCTGGCCCCCGAAAACCCGAGCAAGCGCAGCACGCCGATTTCCCGCGTCCGCCGCGTCACGGCCGCATACATGGTGTTCATTGCGGCGAACGAACTGCCCACAGCCATTACGATGGCTACGAAAATACCCAGATAGCGCAGCGGCTGGCCGGATTGGGTCTGCCGCAAATAATAATCGGTCTCCGGAATCGCCTCCAGGCTAAGTTGCTGGTCATTGTCAATACTTTGTTTAAGCGCTGGAATGGCCGCTGCGTCGGTCGCCTGGAGCAGAACGGAACTGAGGGTCGAGACCCGGCCGGCGTCGGTGCCCAGTTGGTTGGCGTCGCCCCAGAGTTCGCCGTTAAAAGCAGTCTGGCCGCCGTCAAAGATGCCCACGATGGTGTAATAGCCGCGTCCGACTTGCAGTTGCTGGCCGACGCCGACATTGTCGTAGCTCGCCGCCACGCCCCGGCCAATAGCCAGTTCGCGCTGGCCCGGAGTGAACCACCGGCCCTCGCTCAACCTCACATTCCGCGCGCGCATCCGAATGCCGACCGGTGCGAGGCCGCGCACGTTCACATTGGCCGTCTCGCTCGAGGCTTTGAATGGCAGGCTGATGACCGTGATGAGTTCGAGCGAGGCCATCAGCTCGCCGTTCTCCACGGCGATTCCTTTTTTGGCCCGCAGCACTTGAAAGTTCTCGCGCGTCACCAGGCTAGTAAGCTCCGCCGTGGCCGCCTTTCGCAGCACGAGCAGATGCAAGGGATCCCCTGTCGCTTGGAATGAGCTTTGCAGACCGGCTAAGATGCCCAGAATGCCCAGCATCACGGCCACCGTAAGAGCGATGCCCAGAGCCGTCATAATTGTGGTTGTCTTGCGCTCGAGAAGATTACGCAAATTGTAGGAAAGCGGGATCGCCATCTCTGGTTGCAATGCCCCCTTTAGCCGGCGTGCCGGAGAGCTTCTGTGATCGGCATCCGCGCCGCGCTTAGGGCGGGGATCACCGAGCTGGCGATTCCGATCAGAAGGGCTACGGCCAGGCTGATCCCGAGCGCCGCCGGCGGCATGTGCATCCCTTGTACGAAAAAGATCGGCATTTTGCTTACCCACCGGACCATGCCCATGGCCAGAAAACTGCCGATAAGCCCGCCGGCCAGCGCCATCATCACCGCTTCGGCGATGATCATCGCCAGAACTTTCTCCGAGGTGAACCCCAGCGTCTTCAGAACCCCTACTTCGGATATGCGCTCTCTGACCGACATCGCTATCGTGTTGGCCGAAACCAGCAAAATGGCAAACGTCACCGCCGAGCAAATGCCCAACAGAATCAGTTTGATATTCCCCAGCAGGCTGACGAAGCTCAACTGGAACGCCCGCTCCGATTCCGTTTTGGTCTGCTGCGGTGAGTTGCGGAACATCTCGTCCACTGCCTGCGACACACGCGGCACCGCCTCTGCCGAGTCGGTGAGAACCAGGATCATGCCCGTCCAGCCCCGCCGCGCCGGAGGCAGGCTCTCCTCCAGGTAGTCGCGATGGAAGTACATGACGGCATCGTTTTCGCCCTCGAAGATGGCTCGTATGACCAGTTCCAGACTGCCCGGATAAATGTCTCCCTGTAAGGTGATCCGCTGGCCGAGCTTGAGGCCCAGAGGCTCGGCTATCGCGCGCCCAACAGCCGCTGCGGTCCGTTCGCGTTCAAACGCCGCCCGCTGATCGGGATCCACCCGCAGCTCGGGCCGGATCGGGAAAATCTTGTCGGCGTCCACTGCGAAACGGGCGAAGTTGTTGCGGGGTCTGTGGTCGATATAAACGCCGCCATACCAGGAGGCGCGGCAAACCTCCTTGACTCCGGGAATCTGTTTAATCCGCGCTGCATAGAATTCCGGCAGAGCGAATGCCAGCGAGACGCGATGGTGGACAGCCGCGCGCAGGGCGGCCTCCGGCGGCCCTTCCCGGTGGTAGAAAGCGAAATAAACTGCTATCAGCGTGCCGAGCAGAAACAGAGAGACGCTGACGCTCAGAACCGTGAGCACCGTGCGGCGCCTGTTTCGGAGAGCGTTTTTGAAAGTGAATGGCAGGTATTTCCACATCGCATCTTCTCTTTTCTACGGCCTCAACCGAGAAAAGTTCCGCGAAAAACTTTGGATGGCGATTCCGGGTCAATTCACTTTGGTCCGCCTTGGAGAGCGCCCATTCGCCGCCCAACGCACACACGGATTTCCCCCGCCCCTCGGCCACTTCCATTCAGTGTACCATTGTGATGGACGCTGGTACGGGTCGTATGCGCTACCGGCGGATGCCGCCGTGAGCGAAAGTCCGGTTCGAACCCATGAAGAATTTATGCGGACGGCCCTGGAGCTGGCCTGCCAGGCCGGGCAAGCCTGTGAAGTTCCGGTCGGCGCTGTCGTGGTGATCGGAAACGATGTGGTGGGCCGCGGCGCCAACTCCCCGGTGAGCTTGTCAGACCCAACGGCTCACGCCGAGATGCTCGCCTTGCGAGAAGCGGCCCGGACTGTTGGGAATTATCGTCTTGCCGGCGCTACCTTGTATGTCACCCTCGAGCCGTGCGCGATGTGCGCCGGAGCGCTGGTGGCGGCCCGCATCGATCGGGTCGTCTTCGGGACCAGAGATCTTCGCTACGGCGCAGTCCGCAGTAAGTTTCGTCTGGCCGATTCCGAATTGCTGAATCACCGCGTCACGGTGATGGAAGGCGTCTTGGCCGCCGAGTGCCTCGCCGTGCTGCAAAAATTCTTTCGCGACCGGCGCGAATAAGGGCACAAACACACTAAGCTTCGCCGCCCTCGTTTCCCGTCTCAAAAAAATGCGGCTTCCCCGCGGAAGCTTTTTGCACTGCCTGAAGGCCGGCTTGCTCTTGAATTTTTTCTGGGGAAACTAAGATCCGGGGAAGGGCGGCGGCGCTCTATGCCGCCTCGGCGTCTGTCACCAATTCGGAGGGTTCTTTGTGGTCGAGCTCCTGGCGGTCCGCCAGCTCCTGGCACTGCACGCAATAAGCAGCCCACGGAACCGCATCCAGACGCTTCGGTTTGATCTCCTGTTCGCAGTTCAAACAGATGCCGTAGGTGCCATCGGCAATTCTCGCCAAAGCCGCCCTGATGCTCCGGAGCAAGCCGGACTCCCGGTGCAGGTTGCGGATGGCCAGCTCGCGATCCGCAGTCAGTTGCACCTCTTCGAGCAAATCCGGGGTCTTTTCGATGGCAATGTCGGCGCGGTTGCGCTGGCCCCGCGCCAGCTCATCGCGCTTGGCTTCGAGCATTGCCTTGTATTTGGCCAACTCGGCCTTTTGCATGTCCGTTCTCCTTCCAACGACCTTTTGATGCACGTCCTTCCCGTTTGGTTGCGGGCCGTTGGTGGTTGAAAATCGAAACCTTCCGTCCCGCACCGGATGGCTGGGACGGATCACGGTTGGTAAAAATACACGCTTGCGCTGTCCCCGAGTCAGCTTCTCTGATTCGGCTTGGGAGATTGTAGCAGTTCCCGAGGCTTCCCCTTTCAAAAATTCCCTCAGAAAAATGTGAACGGAAAGGGCGCCAAGGAGCGCGGCCCGGGATTCGCGTGTCTCAATCGGTTCGACCGGCGGCTTTTCGAAGAATGGTGAGCGTTTGCTCCGCGGCGCGAGTCCAGGTAAAAGCAGCGGCCGCCGCTAAACCCTGTTCGACCAGTTGCCGGCGGAGATCCGGCTGACTGACCAGTTTTCGAACCGCGCCGGCGATCGAGTCGACCGAGTAAGGATCGAAGAAAAGCGCCGCACCGCCCGCGGTTTCCCGAAGGGGCGGAATGTCCGAGCAGGCCACCGGTATTCCCGCCGCCATCGCCTCCAGCACCGGCATGCCGAACCCCTCGAATGTCGAAGGAAAGACCAGCCCGTCGGCAAACCGAAAAAGTGATAACAGTTCCACCCGGGAGAGCCAGCCTGTCAAGTGCACCCGGTCCTTCAGGTCTTGGCTCTCGATCAGGCGCGCCAACTGCTCTGAGTACTTCCCTCGCAGGCCGGCAATCACCAAGTGATGCGGCCAGCCCTCCGCCGCCAGCTTGCCGTAGGCCTCGAGCCAGCGGCCCCAGTTCTTGTGCGGATGAATCGTCGAGACCGACAACAGATACGGAGCGGGGTAACGCCGCCCATCGGGACCAGGATGAGACCTCAGTCGCAAAAATTCCGCTTCCACCCCATGCCTTACTACCTCCACACGCCGCGCCGGCAACTGGTAGATCTCGAGGATGTCACGGCGCGAATTCTCGGAGACAGTGATAATCCGCCGGGAGAAGCGGGCGGAGATCCAGACGGCGGCCCGCCAGGCCGCCAGCTCGAAAAGTCCGAAATTCTCCGGCTGCCGCACGTGTTGCAAATCATGGATACAGGTCACCTTCGGGCACCCCGGCGTGAACCAGGGGGAAGTGAAGCCCGGGGAAAACAGCACGTCCAACCGAAGCGCGGCAACCTTGGCCGGTAAGGCTAGCTGCTCCCAAAGCAGCCGGGCTGGCCGGTTCGCGGCGCGGACTGCGCACCGGACCTCATGGAAATTGGCGGCCGAGGGAGTGACTCGGGTCGAGGCTGCCGCTGCTTCCGCCCCAAGGAACAGGAAATACTGGTTGCAATCATCGATCTCGGCCAGGGCGGCCAAGAGATTCCGGAGATAGATTTCGGTGCCGCCCACCCCTCCCGGAATCAGAAACAGGGCATTAACCCCGATGCGCAGAACGCCCGCCATGGCTGATAAGCGATGATATCCTACCCTATCGCGCCACTGGCCTCGTCTTTGCCTTTGCCCGAAAGCTAAATGGGCGATCCGTCTTTACGGGCGACTGCCCCAGCGCCAGGCCTGGAATCCTGCGCCGCGAGACCGTGCATCGCCGGTTGCCAGCCCGTGTCCCGAGTATCCCGGAGCCGCCGGCCCGGCAGGCGGTTCCACCTGGCTGGCGAATCCAGGATATAACAATAATTTGCCGCCTCTGATCACAGTGATTATTCCCACTCTCGAAGGCGGTGAGAATCTCGAAAAGTGCCTGGCGGCGCTCGCGTCCCAAACCTTTACCCGCTTCGAGATCATTGTGGTTGACAACAGCGGAGGCGCGGCGGGGGTGCCGGATGGGCCCGCCGGCGGACGGGTGCGCGTGCTTCGAAATGAAACCAACGCCGGCTTTGGGGCCGCGGTCAATCAGGGAATTCGGGCGGCTGGCGGCGAGCTCATCTGCACACTCAACGATGACGCTTTCCCTGAGCCGCATTGGCTGGAGGAACTGGCGTCGGCCTGCGCCGGAGACCTGAGCGTGGGCATGTGCGCATCGCAAATCCGGCTCGCCGGCGCGCCGGAAAGGCTCGATTCCGCCGGTATGCAGGTCTATCTGGACGGCAGCAGCAAGCAACGGGGCCGCATGGCCCTAGCCGCGGATTTTTCGGCAAGGGAAGAGGTTTTGTTTCCGAGCGCTTGCGCTGCCCTTTACCGCGTCGCGATGCTCGAGAAAATCGGCGGTTTCGATCCCGATTTCTTCTTATACTGCGAGGACACTGATCTGGGCTTGCGCGCTCGCCGGGCAGGCTTTCGGTGCCTTTACGTCCCCTCGGCGGTGGTTTATCATCGCTACTCGGGCTCGGCGGGGCGCGCTTCGGCGGCGAAGGCGTTCTATGTGGAGCGCAACCGTTTGTATACCGTGATCAAGAACTTTCCGGTTTGGCTGTGGCCTGCGGTTCCGATCTTTTCCGCTTATCGCTATGGTATGCACCTCTACAGCCTGCTCGCCGGCCGGGGGCTCGCATCGGAATTTCAGCGCGGCAGTGATCCCTGGTGGAAGCTTATGAAGATTGTACTGGCGGCGAATTGGCAAGCATTTCGCCACCTTCCCTCCTTGCTGGCCAAACGCCGCCGCGCTGCCCGGCTGGCGGCGATTTCCGGCTGGGCGTTCTTGCGGTTGCTGCGCCGGCACAGCATCTCGGCCCGCGATCTGGCATTGCAGCCGTGACGACCGCGAATCCAGGGCCGCTCATGGTCATCATCCCCGCGTACAACGAAGAGGGTTCCGTGGGCGAAGTAGTCCGTTCGGTGCGCCGGATCCTGCCGCAGGCGCCCATTGTAGTCATCGATGATGGCTCGGTCGACGGAACGGCCCAGGTTGTCCGGCAGGCCGGCGCCGAGCTGCTGCGTTTGCCGCATCATCTGGGCCTGGGAGGCGCCGTCCAGACCGGATACCGGTTCGCTTTCGAGCATGGCTATGAGTGTGTAGTACGGGTCGATTCCGACGGCCAGCACAACCCCGAAGATATTCCCGCATTGATAGAAAAGCTGCACGCCGATGGCTACGATATGGTCACCGGATCGCGCTTCCTGAAGCGCAATGGGTATCCCATTCAACCGCTCCGGCGCCTCGGAGGCCTGCTGTTTTCGGTGATCCTCTATCCGATTTTGGGCAAGCGAATTACCGACCCCACTTCCGGGTTTGCGGCGGTGAACCGGCGGGCGCTCGAGGTTTTCAGCCGCAGCTTCCCGCTCGAATATCCCGAGATTGAGGCGCTTGTGGTGCTGCAACGCAAAGCACTGCGTTTCTGCGAGGTCCCGGTCCGAATGTTCCCGCGCCGCGCCGGGCGCTCCACGATTGGTTCGCTGCAAGCGATTTACTACATGTTTCGCGTGCTGCTCGGCGTCATGGTCAACGTGCTCAAGTATGAGCGGCGATTCCACGCCGGCGCGCGCCGGCCGCCGGCCGCGTGAAGTATGGAACGTATCCGCATCGTCGTTGCCGTATTGAGCGCGCTCCTCATCGTGCAAATTGTGCGCTCGGTCCGCCGCGAGCATATCCGCGTGGAATATTCCATGACCTGGCTGGGCGCCACTGTTCTGTTGCTCATTCTTTGTCTCTCGGATAAGGCCATGCGCCTGCTCGCCGGCCTGGTTGGAGTTCGCGACGCTTCTCTGGTGCTGATCGTTCTGGCAGGAGTGCTGTTCGTGTTTACGTTTTTCCGCTATTCGGTGGTCGTTTCCAGCCTGAAAGACCATAACATTCAGCTCGCGCAGAAGGTCGGCATGCTGGAATGGGAGATAGAACGGCTCAACAAGCTCTTGCACGCGGGCCAGAATCGGGAGCCACAGAGCCGGGACCCGAAGTGAAAATCGTCTACGACGGAACTCCCTTGCTGCTGCGCAGCGCGGGAGTAAAAAATTACCATTACGCTCTTCTGACCCGGCTCCTGCCGGCGATCCACCCCCACACCATCGAGTTATTTCCGTTCCTCCCGGGTCTGGGCCGTCTCCGTAACGAGCGTTCCAATTATTCGAGGCCCGCCACAATCCTGCGGCTGGCGGCGGTGCTCTCCGACAATTACTTCCGGCTTCCCCTGGGTTCCTGGGCGGCGCGGCGGGCGGATTTATTCCACCTGACCCACCATCTTCTGCATCCGCCGGAGCGCGGCGCCCTGCGCCTGACGTCTTTGGTGCACGATCCGACCTGCGTTTTGATGCCCGAGTTTCACACCCCCAGCAATGTGCGCTATTTTCGACGCTTTGTTCAGGAAGTCATGCCCCGGCTGGCCGGCATCATAGTGCCTTCCGAAGCCGTAAAGCGGGATCTGATAGAGAAGCTCCGCGCCCACCCGGAGCGCATCACTGTAGTTCCGCACGGGGTGGAGGACAGATTCTTTGAGGCGCGGCCGCAGCCGGAGCGCCTGCCGCACGGAGTTCCGGAACGCTACATTCTGTCACTCGGCGCCATGGAACCCCGCAAAAACCTGACTGTTTTGCTCGAGGCGTACGGGCTCCTGCCCGAGGATCTGCGGCGGGCCTGTCCGCTGGTGATCGCCGGAGCTTCGGGCTGGAAAAATGAAAGACTCCGACGGGACTTGCAAGACCGTCCTGGTGTATGTGCGATAGGTTACATCGATCCCGGCCTGCTCCCGATGCTCTACGCCCACGCCTCCGTTTTTGTTTTTCCGTCGCTCTACGAGGGCTTTGGATTGCCGCTGCTCGAAGCCATGGCCGCCGGCGCACCGGTGGTCGCCTCGAATGTTTCGGCCATCCCTGAAGTTGTAGGCGAAGCCGGAGTACTGGTGGATCCCCGCAGCCCTTCGGAAATCGCCCGCGCCATCGAGCGCGTTCTGGGCGACCGGGATCTGGCGCAAAGCCTGGCTGCCCGAGGCGCGCTCCGGGCGCGGCAATTTACCTGGGAAAAAACCGCCGCCGCAACCCGGTCGTTCTTCGAGCGTATCGCCGAGGGCTGAAGCAAGCCGGTGTGTGCGAATCTATAAAGCTTATGCCACTGGTTTCCGCACAGGAACTGCGTTCTCTTTCGCAAAGGATTTTTTTGGCAGCGGGCGTGCCGCCGGATGTGGCGCAGCGCGTCGCGGAGTCTCTGGTGGAATCGAACCTGCTGGGCCACGATTCCCACGGCGTGATTCGCGTACCCTCTTATCTCACGATGCTCCGAGACGGCCGTATTGATCCCAAGGCTCAGCCGCGCGTGACTCGAGAGACCGGAAGCACGGCCTTGGTCGATGGCGGCTGGCAGTTTGGACAGGTGACGGCGCGGTATGCCATGGAGATTGCCGTCTCTAAGGCGGCGCGCGGCGGCGTGGCGGCGGTCCAACTCTACCGGAGCGGCCACATCGGCCGCCTCGGCGAGTATGCTCACCAGGCCGCCGAACAGGGCATGGTCGGCCTGATCTGCACCAACAACCATACCAGCGGCCAGATCCTGGCTCCCTTTGGCGGAATTGCCCGCCGGCTCTCTCCAAGTCCGATTGCCATCGCCGTGCCCGGCGGCCGGGATTTTCCGATTGTGCTCGACATGACCACGAGCACAACCGCCGAGGGCAAAATCCGAGTCAGACAAGCGCGAGGCCAAAGATTGCCCGAAGGCTGGATCATCGATGCCGCAGGCCGGCCTTCGATCGATCCCGCCGATTTTTACGGTCCTCCGCCGGGTAGTTTGTTGCCTCTGGGAGGCCAGCTCGGCTACAAAGGATTCGGCCTCGCCTTCATGATCGACATCCTCTCTGGCGCCTTTGGCGGCAGCGGTTGCAGCAAGGCGAACCCGCCCCAGCTTCGAGGCAATGGCGTGTTTTTGCAGGCCATCGACCCGGGCGCCTTCGGCGCGAAGGAAAGCTTTGTGCGCGAGGTGACCGCGCTCGCCGACTACGTGAAAAGCTCTCCCGCGGCGCCCGGCTTCGACCGCATCCGGATTCCCGGAGAGATCGAGCACGAAGCCAGGCAACAGAGAATGCAGCGCGGCATTGAAATCGAAGGCGACACTTGGAGTAAGCTCCACGCCGCCGCCTCCGAACTGGGACTGAAATGATGGATCGGGCGGAATTGGCCAGAGCCGTCGCCGCCATCCGCTGGGCTCATCGCATCGATCTGGGGCAGGGAATTGTCACGCCGGGCATTTGGGATACCCCTGAACTGCTGAAGCGCCTCGACCTGCCGGCCGATTTGACCGGCCAAACCGTCCTTGACGTAGGGTGTTGGGACGGCTTTTATTCGTTCGAGGCGGAGCGCCGCGGGGCCAGCCGCGTGCTGGCTACTGACTCCTTCACCTGGCAGCGCAAAAGCTGGGGATCCAAAGATGGTTTCAATCTCGCCCGGCAGGCTCTGCACTCGCAAGTCCAAGATCTCGAAATCGACGTGCTCGATCTGGCCCCGGAAAGAGTGGGCATCTTCGACGTGGTGCTCTTTTTGGGGGTCCTCTATCACATGAAGCATCCGTTGTTGGCTCTGGAGCGCGTGGCTTCCGTCACCAGCCGCCTGCTCATTGTGGAAACCGTCATCGACCTGCTTTATGTTCCTGGGAAGGCCTTGAGGTTTTACCCAGGCGACGAGCTGGACAGCGACGAATCCAACTGGTTTGGGCCTACGCCGTCAGCCGTGGAAGCGATGCTGCGCGCAGCCGGCTTCCGCCACGTGGAGAGAAAATGGCCTGTCGGAAACCGGCTGCTGCTGTGGCGCGCCTTGAGCCTGTTGGGAAGCCGCGCGACCAAACGCGCCGTGTTCCATGCGTATAAGTGAACGGATTGGCTGGAAAGCCATTAACGATCCGTCTAGGACGGTTCGAAGCCTCCTCAAACCGGTTTTCCAGTTGCAGCCAGAGCCGCCCCGGCAACCAAACTATTTTCTTTGCTCGTTAGTGGTAGTGCAGCGAGGTAGGCTTAGGTTGCGGGGCCCCAGCGGGCGGTATTTCCGGCTCTGTCGCTGCGGGAGCTTCGGAAGGCAGCTTAGCCAGCGCGACGTACCAAACATACAAATTCAGAAGATAAGTCGGGGCGAGCAGGTACGTGCCCAACGCCATGTGTGTCACGCGCAGCGCATGGGCGATAGCCGCGCCGCTCAACTGTAAGCCCAGACCAGATGTGATCAGATAAAGCTGTTTGTTTGGATTCCAGCTTTTAGTGAGCATGATCCAAAGAATCGCGTTGAGCAGCACGGCCGCAAAGTAATAATCCCGGCCAACCTTGGTCATCAGAGGCCGGAACATCTTGTCCCAGGAGTGGCTGTGCGTGAAAGCCACGCTCAGCACGCCTGTTGTAACCGCGCCCAAAAGAAGGCCGATGTAAACAGCATTGCGATATTTATGGCGCTCCATCGCCGTGCGGATCAGATGGATGATGATCATCAGGATCAAGAAGGTTCCCACAAAATCGCTCACCCAATAAGCCAGAACGTATTCCCGAGACCGAGGCCCAAAATAGTATTTGAAAGATCCTTGAACAACGGTGGAGAGGAGATTGACGATCAGGTAGGCAAATAGAAACGGATAACGCGCCACTGAACCGCGCAACATGGTGGAAAGCAGAGCAACATACATCCCCATGCAGGCGAGGGCGAACAGCAATTCGTGAGGCGACATGCCCGGTTAAATATCCCGTCTGACCACCCGGGTCATGCCGCCCAAGGCCCGGCAGCTACATTCCGAACCGCGCGAAGGGAATGTCATCTTCCGGTGGCGGATCCCATGGCCCATTCTGTACCCGTACCTTGAGAACCGGAATACCATCGTCCGGCGGTGGATCCCAAGGTCCGTTCTGTAAGCTGGCCCGTAGTGCCGGTATATCATCTTCCGGTGGCGGATCCCACGGACCGTTTTGTAGAGCCACGTCCAGCGTGTCAGGCGGCGCGGTGGCTCCAGTGAGCAACGCAACTGCGGCGGTCTGTGGACCCAACACGCCAACTTGTTGTTGGGCATAGGCCGCCAGAACAAACAGCGTACAAATTGTAACACAAATCGCGCTGTGTACGACGATTTTTCTCATCTCAAGCTCCCTTGGCTCACGGCAACCGCTCTGCTTTCAAATACTTACAATGACCGCTCGATCAGTAGCCAAGCCGATGTAGGCGGGCTAAACTACACCCGCCGGTCCCAGTTCGCTTACCTCATCATTGTGAAGCGGAGTACAGTCTTGCCGGGGGCCAGATTTCCCTGATCTGACTATAGGATTTATCCGGGTCGGGAAGAAATGGAGAACGGCTATTCGAGAGAAGTCAGCTTGCGCTGCAATGCGTATTTCACCAGGCCGGGTACATCGTAGATGTGTAGCTTGCGCATAATATTGGAGCGGTAGGTATCCACCGTTTTCGGACTGATGTCAAGCCGCGCTGCAATTTCTTTTGCCCGCAAGCCTTCCACCAGAAACCCGAATACTTGGTATTCACGCGAGCTCAAACTCTCCAGCGGATCGGCGACCGCGGGCCGGCGTGTGGAGGCCAGGAATGCCTGCGGCTGCAACAGCGGAGAAATATAGAGGCCTCCGTCGAGAATGATGCGGATGGCGTCCACCAAGTGCCGCGCCGGTCCGTCTTTCAACAGATAGGCATTGGCGCCGGTGTTCAGGGCGTCGGTGATGGTCTTCTGATCGCGATTGATGGAAAGTACGCCCATGCGAATCCGGGAATTCCACTTCCGCGTCCGCCGGATGACCTCGATGCCGTACAGCTTGGGCATTTGCAAATCGACGATCGCTACGTCCGGCTGAAGCGACTTGATCATTTCGAAGGCCTGCTCCCCGTCGGCCGCCTGGCCGACGATCTTGAAATCGGGCTCGGCGCTCAAGATGGCGGCAATGCCTTCGCGGACAATCGTGTGGTCGTCGGCTAAAACAATGGAAGTCATTTTATTTTCTTCCTTCATTTCTCCTTCGGAGGAACAGGCGCAGAAATGGTAAGACGCACTCCTTGTTGAGGGGCAGCGGCGATCTCCAGGCTGCCGCCAAAGGATTCGATCCGCTGCCGGATGTTTCTCAGACCGATTCCCTTGCTGCCAGCCGCAACCCGAGGATCAAATCCCCGGCCGTTGTCTTCCAAAAGCAGAATCACCCGGCCGGGGCGAGCGGAAGCTTGGATCTTCAAGCGCGTCGCGCCGGAGTGGCGCAAAGTATTTGTAATACCTTCTTGCAGCGTCCGGTACAGCGTCGTCTTGAGAGCCGGTGGAAGGCCGGCCGGAAGCTGGAGAGGACCGGTTTCGACATCGAGCCGGGCGCGCGCTCCCATGTTCTCCAGAAGATTTTCCACGGCCTGCCCGAAGTCCAGATCGCCCCACTCCGGGGGCAGCAGGTTTCGCGAAATACGCCGGATTTGATCCAACGCCGCAGCGGCCAGGGACCTGCTCCGGGCCAGCCGCTCGATTGCCTCGCTGTTGGCCGAATCCAGATGCCGCTGCGCCAACTCGAGGTTCACGATCACTCCGGCCAGGGACTGGCCCGCGTCGTCGTGCAGTTCGCGAGCGATTCTGCCGCGCTCGGCTTCCAGCTCGGCGATGGTCCCGGCCGCCTGTCCGGAGGAGTCTTTTCCGGAGTCTGCTGAAAAATAATTTCGCAGCACGGCTTCCGCCCGGATCAGGCTGAGATTGGCGGAGCTTCGGCGCCAGAAGGACTCTGCCAGCCATCGATCCACGTTGGCAAGCTGCTGCCCGAGCCGGAGTGCCCAATCGCCCGGCCAGGTGCCTACCCAAAGCCATTCGTCGCCCAGCCGGTACCGGGAAAGGGGCGGCAGCGGCTTCTCGGAGACAAGCGCGGTGAGAACGCTGGACGTGCCTCGAAAGGCTTCGCGGGCGCCTTCATTCATCCACCGGATTTCCCCGCTCGAATCAGAGCGGATCAGCAGTGGCGGATCCTGGTCCGCCCAAGCAGGCTTTCGCGCTGCTTCCGGACGAAGCCGGACGGCGGGAGCAGGGGCCACAGCGAGAGCCGACATACCTAAGGAAAATCCACTATCACTCTGAGGCTAAACCACTACAAGCATAACGAAAAAGACATATGCTGACAAGCTTAAATCTTAATCTAAACCCTTGAGACCTATGGAACTTATAGTACTCAAGAAAAAACCGCAGTACTATACCCGGAAAAATAACCGCGAATGCCAGCCGGAATGATATACTACCTGCGCCACAGTCACCCCCGCTGCTCGGCAAATCCGGCGATGAAGTCATACAGTCCCTTAAGAAGCGCCGCTTGGGCGGTGGCGGGAGCTACCTTGCTCGGCGGAGGAATGCTGCTAGGATTCGCGTCGGCCTTGGTTCGCCGCCGAGAACTGGGCGAACCGGAAAAGGCGCCGCCGGGAGGGGCTGCGGCCCTCGATGCCGCTTATCTGAAGCGAATCGATGAGCTGGCCAGCGCGGTTTCCGGCATTCAGGAGCGCCTGGAGCGCGTGGCGCCGTATGCGACGGCCGAAACCACCAGTGAAAAAATTCAGGCGGTAACTCTGCGCGTGGAACAACTGGAGCGGCGCGTAGATCAATTGATGAGCGAAATGCCGGCTGTACCCCCGGTGGATCACGTTCTGGCCGCCGTCGAGCACATGGTCGCAGCAAAAATCGGCGGCCTCGATGAGCGGCTTACTAATCAGGTCCAGGCGATTGAGCTGCTGCGCAAAGCCTCTTCACAAACCGATGCTCTACTGCAAAAACTGATTGCCGCTGTGGAAGATCTTTCCCACGCGGCGGAACGGCCCGGGCGCCTCACCCCACAGCCAGAGAGCGGAGAGCAGCAGCTTCCTGAGCCGCCGGAGAGTTACCCCATAGCCTGAAGCTCGAGATGGTTGGGAACTCGGCGTCTCCCTGTTGCTCGAGCCGCAGGCCGGCGAGTCCCGGCGAAATCTGTTCGAGTCGAGCGAACACAAGGGCCATGGCGCGACGCCTGCGCGCAGCGCAAACGGGCGCTGGTCCGATAACGTCAATTTCCATTCGGTAATTTTCCATTCGATACTTGTCGGTCGCTGATGATCCCAGGCCAAGTGGGCCGGATGGCATATGGGTTTTTGCGGTCGGGCATTGCCGGCGCTTGCGCCGCATCCGAGCGCCCGATCTGTTCTGAACACCGGCCCGCATGCTGCGCATGGTCCCAAAATCCGTTTTGGAAAGCACGGGCTGCCGGGGGGGCGGCTGGAGGCGTACGGCGAAACCGATGTGTGGACAACCAATTGCACGAACGAGCGGAGCAATGTTGCGTATGGCGGCCCTGGTTGCGGTTTCGGCGATCTGCTGCGCGAGCGCGCAAACCCCGGAGGAGGGTCCGGCCGGGCCGTGTCATGGATCCGCGCGCTGGGGCGAAAAAACAAATTGCGCACCAGCCGGGGAGACGATTGCGGGCAAGCTGGCGTTTCTGCGCGCGGCGGCGGTGACGGCGGAGCAAGAGGTCAGAAACAGCCCGGATGAGTGGGGGCGGGGCATGCCGGGCGTGGGCAAGCGGTTCGCCTCCGTATTCGGCAAGCACCTGGTCAAGAGCGGCGTGCAGATCGGAATGGCAGGTCTGCTGCACGAGGACTTGCGGTATTGCCGATCGCCAAAATCGGGTTTTCGTTCGCGGCTGAAGCACGCGCTGGTAAGCACGGTGGCGGGACGGAGCGCTAAAACCGGTGAGGCTACTCCCGCTGTAGGACGCTTTTCCGGCGCTATCGCGAGCGGCCTTGTATCTCGAGCCTGGCAGCCGGTCCGGCTTCGCACTGTTTCGAGCGGCATCGCGTCCGCGGGGGTGTCGCTCGGCGCCGATGCAGGTGCGAACGTGGTTCGGGAGTTCTGGCCGGAGATCCGGCGCCTCTTCGGACGGCCACCCAACTGACGTGTGTGCGAACGACTCGTGGTAGCCGAGCTTCGAAGTATACCCGCTTGGCGAACGGGACGGAGTAAGGGCGATCTGCCACGTCAGGAAAAGACGCCCCGCGGTCTCGGCAACGCACGTCCGCTCCGGTAGTCATCGTTCCGCTCCCTGTCCGACGGCCGCTGTCTCCTCCACCAATACTCCGAGCGCATGGAGCAGGGCACGGCAGAAATCCGGCAGATCTTCCGGAGTACGCGAAGTGATCAGATTTCCATCCACCACCACCGAACGATCCTGATACAGGGCTCCGGCGTTGATCATATCGTCCTTGATCGAGAAAAACGAAGTGGCCCGCCGCCCGCGCAGCACCCCGGCGGAGCAAAGCAGCCAGCCGCCGTGACAGATGGCGGCAATCGGGCGTCCCAGCGCGTTCATCTCGCGCACCAGGGTGACAAAGCTCTCATGCCGCCGCATGTAATCGGGAGCCCAGCCGCCCGGGATGACAACAGCGTTCAGCTCGGCGGGCGCGATGCTGGTGATGCCGCGTTCCGCTTTTACCGGGTAGCCCAGTTTGCTTTTATAGGTGACGCCGGCCTGCAAGCCGACGGTAAAGGCCTCGACCCCCGCCTCCCGCAGACGGAGCAAGGGATACCAGACCTCAAGTTCCTGGTAAAAGTCTTCCACCAGGATGGCCACTGTCTTGCCTTTGGCGTCGATGTTCATTCTTCCTCCTTCGCTTTTTGCCACTGGCGGTACGCTTCGCGCTTGGAAAGGCCGCGTTCGCGGGCCGCTTCCTTGAGTGCTGCCATATGGTCGAGCGCCTGTTCCCGCATCAGCTCTTCCACGCGCTGCCCGATCGAGCCGGCGCCGCCCGCAGGCGCAGCCGAAGGCTCTGAGCCGCGGCCGATGATCAGGGTTATCTCGCCTTTCACGGAGAGGCGGCTCCGCAGCTCGCCCAGCACGACCGGCGCCGAACCACGCAAGAACTCCTCATGGACTTTTGTCAGCTCACGCGCCACGACAACCGGCCTGGGTCCGAGCGTTTCGATTACATCTTCCAGTGTATCTACAATCCGGTGCGGCGCTTCATAGAATACCAGGGCGGCGGTTTCTGCCCCGAGGGTCTGGAGAACCTTCCGGCGCTGGCTCCGCTTCGGAGGCAGGAATCCCCCGAAGTGAAACGACTCGGCGGGCAGGCCGCAAGCCGCAATAGCAGCCTCGATGGCGACCGGCCCGGGTACGGGAATCACGGGAACACCGCGCTGAACGGCTTTGGTAACGACGCGGTAGCCCGGATCGGAGATGCCGGGCATGCCGGCGTCGCTCACCACCGCGATCTTTTCCCCGGCGAGAGCCCTTTTCACGAGCTCTTCGGCGCGTTCCGCTTCCTTGTGCTCGTGGTAGCTGACCAGGGGTTTGCGGATCTGGTAATGTTCGAGGAGCTTTCGTGTCTGTCGGGTGTCCTCGCAGGCGATCAGGTCGGCTTCCTTCAGGATACGCAGCCCCCGCAGGGTGATATCTTCAAGGTTGCCGATGGGCGTTGCGACCAGATAGATGGCGCCGGTCATGAAGTGATCCAACGTCCGCGAGCACTCAAGCGATTGTCCGCTGGAAGTGCGCGAGGCGGGCAACAGCTTCTAGCTATTGTAGAAATGTTTGAGATTCTGGAACACACCGCCGATATCGGCTTTCGGACCTACGGGCGCACGCCGGCTGAATTGTTCGAGGCGGCGGCCGAAGCTCTGACCTCCATCGTTATGGAGCGGGAAACTGTGGCCTCCCGGATCGAGCGCCCGCTTTCCGCCGCCGGAGCGGACTATGAATCTCTTCTCGTAAACTGGCTGAGCGAGGTGCTGTATTTCATAGATGCGGAGCGCATGGCTTTTCACCATTTTCATGTGAGTGAAATCACCCCGCTGCATGTGGCCGGCGCCGGTTTCGGAGAGCCGTACGACGCGGCGCGCCATTGTGGGAAAATAATAGTCAAGGCAGTCACCTATCATCAGTTGAAGGTCACGCAAACTTCGGAGGGATGGACCGCCGAAGTTTATTTGGATGTCTGATGGCAACCCACATCGAGATCGAATCTCTGGATCCATGGCGGCACCGCATCCCGTGTAATCCGCAGATCGGGATGCGCACGGACGTCATTGTCTACGCCAGCCGTGCGCTGCTCGATCAGATCCGCAAAGACCTCTCGCTCGAGCAAGCAATCAATGTGGCAACCCTGCCGGGCATCGTTGGACCGAGCCTGGCGATGCCCGACATTCATCAGGGATATGGTTTCCCGATCGGCGGCGTGGCCGCTCTCGATTGTCAGCACGGCGTGGTGTCGCCGGGAGGCGTCGGCTTTGACATCAACTGCGGCGTCCGGCTGGTCTCAACCGGGCTCAGCGCCGAGGAAGCCCGGCCCCGGCTCCGGGATTTGGTAAATCAAGTTTTCCGGGATGTGCCGTGCGGCACGGGCGGCTCGGGATTTCTGAACGTGAGTGAAAAGCAACTGGATGAGGTATTGGAACGCGGGGCGAAATGGATGGTGGAGAACGGTTACGGCTGCCAGCGCGATGCTGAATTCGCCGAAGCGGGAGGGGCTCTCGAGGGCGCCGACCCAAGCAAGGTGTCTGACCGTGCGAAGCGGCGCGGCGGGCCGCAACTGGGCACGCTGGGCAGCGGCAACCACTTTCTGGAAATTCAGTACGTCGATAAAGTACACTTTCCGGAAGCCGCGCGAGTCCTGGGACTCGAAGAAGACCAAGTGGTGGTCCTGATTCATTGCGGCTCCCGCGGACTGGGCCACCAGGTTTGCACCGATTTTCTGGCCGATATGAATGCGGCCATGCGAAAGTACGACATCCACGTACGGGACCGGCAGCTCGCCTGTGTGCCGATTCAGTCGCCGGAAGGGCAGGCTTATCTCGGGGCCATGCGGGCCGCCGCCAACTTCGCTTGGGCGAACCGCCAGGCCATCATGCACGCGCTGCGCCATTCTTTCCAGAAGGTTTTCGGCCGCGATTGCCGCCTCAACCTGGTCTACGACGTCTGCCACAATATCGCCAAGCAGGAGCGGTACGAGATCGACGGCAAGAAGCGCGACGTGCTGGTGCATCGAAAGGGCGCAACCCGCGCTTACCCGCCCGGCCACCGCGAGATTCCGGAGGCGTACCGCGCGATCGGCCAGCCGGTGCTGATCCCTGGTAGCATGGGCACAGCGTCCTGGGTGCTGGTAGGGACGGAAGGCTCGATGCGGGAGACCTTCGGCAGCGTTTGCCACGGAGCGGGGCGGCTGCTGAGCCGGACCGCCGCAAAAAAGGGACGCGACGCGCGCCAAGTTCAAAAGAAGCTGGAAGAGCAGGGAATTCTGGTAAAAAGCGAAACCCGCGATGGCATCCTCGAGGAGGTGCCGGAAGCATATAAAGACGTCGACGAAGTGATCGAGGTGGTTCACCAGGCTGGACTGGCCCGCAAGGTGGCTCGTCTGCGTCCGATGGGAGTCATCAAGGGATGACAAACCGCCGCCTGGCTCGGGGGCTGGGGGAAGCCGAACTGCGGGGCGCGGCGAAGAAAAGAACAGGACGCTGGTTGGCGGATCGCCGCGGCGGCTAGCGGAGCGGAGCGCGAGGATGCCTGATCCCAATTGCGCGCTGTGCGACGGCACGGGATGGAAGCCGGTAGAACGCGGTGACGTCTCCGGCGTGGAGCGCTGCGAGTGCAACCAGAGCCTGCGCCCAGCCCAGTTGCTGCAATCGGCGCGCATCCCGCCGCGTTTCGAAAAAGCTTCATTCGAAAATTTCCGTCTGCCGGACCGGCGGGAAAACCCGGTGGCCAACGAAGCGCTGAGCAAAAGCATACTGGATGCGAAGGTCTTTTCCCGCGAGTACCCGCTTACGGAGAAACCGGGTCTGATGTTTATGGGATTACCCGGCGTGGGCAAGACCCATCTGGCTGTGGCTGTCCTGAAGGTGCTTCTCGAAAAAGGCTTCGAAGGATTATTTGTGGACTACCAGAGCCTGCTCGAAGGAATCCTCGCCAGCTATGATCGAACGGTCGGCTCCGGCGCCCGGGAAGCATATCAGGATGCCCTGGATGCTGAAATCCTTTTGATTGACGATCTGGGCGCCCGGCGTTTGAGCGAATGGGCGGAGGACACGGTGTTCAGCATCATCAATCATCGTTATAACGCCCGAAAAGCGACCATTGTCACCACCAACCTGCCTGATGAGGCTGTAGGCGATAAACTTGCTGAAAAAGAGCGAGGATCGGGCCAATACCGGGTGAGAGATTCCCTGGCCGACCGCATCGGATCCCGCGCCCGCTCGCGGCTGTTTGAAATGTGCAAGCTGATCCGCATCACGGCAACCGAAGACTATCGTCTTCGGGGGGTGCGCGCGCCGCAGTGATTGCGCCAGGTCCCGGCCGAAAGAAACGAGGCGATGAAGGCATCGGAGGCGGGCCCGCCCGGCCGCAGAATCGCGTGGAAGCGACGGGGGAGAAACAGGCAGGCGTTCGCGGCTCGGTGGAAACTCCGGGCCGTCTCGCCGGCGCTTCTGTTGATTTCGGCCGGAGTGGCGCTGTGTGCTATTCGGCAGGTGCAGGGGCGTCCTGTTTATTTCGCGGGAGAGAAGCCCTTTTTCGTACACAGCGCGACATTCGCTTACCAAAAGTACCCAAAGGATTTGTGGGCTGACCTCCTGGTGAAGCTCAAGAGCATGGGCTTCAACACGATCCAGCTCCCGGCGTCACAGCCCCAGAATGAGAATGCAAGCGGCGATTTGCCGCAAGTCTTGCTGCTGGCGAGGCGGCTCGGCTTTCGAATATGGTTTTCTGAAGGGGGCTCCGCGGCGGATTCGGAAATCCCGCCGCCCGTCCGCGGCGTTGCTGTTCTGGACGGCCTCGATGCCGGTTCCCTCCGCTGGTTTCCCGCCGTGGGGGATGCGCCGCCGTCCAGGCGCCTGCTCACTTTGGCCGATGTGATTTCCGTGCGGCGTCTGCTGCCCCGGCCGCCGCAGATGCCCGTCGTCGCCGCATTTGACGCCGGTTGGAGCACCGGCGGGGACGTTCAGGCTCGCCCTTCCGACTCCTCCAATTATTTGCTGGCCACGCGCGAGCTGCTGGCGGAGGGCGTCAAAGCGCTGAACTGTTCCGCGGTTTTGGAGGAACTGTCGACAGGGGAGTGGGAAGCGGCGGTGAGCCTGGCGGGAGAGAGCCGTCCGCAGGCCTCTGTTTTCCGCCGCAACGGCGCTCTGGTCAGCAGCCTTGGGCCCTTGCTGGCGGCGATGCATCCGGCCGGCGAGCCGTCCTTGCGCCCGGCGTCGCGAGCGGGAGAAAAATCCTTTCCACTGCTGCGGCTGGCGATGCTGGCGTCGGACGCACGCGGCCCGGCTCTCATTTCCGCGCTCAATTTCAGCGAGACCCGCCCTGTAAATGGCGATATTCAGACGACTGATCCGCGCACGGGCAGACCGCTCGTGCTGCGCGGCATGAATCTCCCGCCGCGGCAGGCGCTGCTGATGCCCGTCAATTTTTCCCTGTCGCAGCCCGAGATATGCGGTGACTGCTCTTCTTTTGCCCCGGATGAGCGCCTGGTTTGGGCGACGGCCGAGTTACTCTCGGTTTCCTTCGAAAACGGCGTGCTGGCCATGGAGTTCGCAGCGCCCGGTGATGGAGAGCTAACGCTGGAACTAGCCAGGGAGCCGAAAGGGCCGCTGATCACGGGCGGCCACATCCGCCCATTTGACTGGGACGAGAAGACACATCGATTGCACGTTCGCATTCCCGCGGGCCCGGCCCCGGACTATCGCACGCGGGTCGGCTTGGCCATCGATCTGCCGGATAGCTCTGTTTTCTTGAAAACCACCCGGCGTCTTATCATTGGCTCGACAGCCAAAGTAACGGCCGTGTTTTCTCCCCCGGCGCTGGCATCCCGTTCGCGGCTTCTTGCGCCCGCCGGATGGCGCATCAAAACCGGCCCGCCAGGGAAAGATGCGTTGCCAGGCGAGGTTGATTACAGCGTCGATGTCCCGGCCGGCGCGGTGGCCGGAGATACGGTGACGCTGGCCGTGGAAGCCGATGGCAAGATCGTCCAGACTGCCACGCTGCCGCTAGCTTCCTTCTGCACGGTGCGCATCCAGCCGGAAGAAGCGCTGCACCTCCGGCCCGATGAGCGGTTCGCGATTCGCCCGTATCTTGCTGCTCTCCACTTGCCGGGCCGGCGTGCGTATCGCGTGCTGCTGCGCAACAACTACGACGAGATTCGAAATTTCGAGATCACCGCTTCCGGCGAGGGACTGATTTTTTCTCCATCCCATCTGGAAGTCAGCGTGGGCGGCGGCCTGGAGCGGGAAATCATGGTCTATGCAGTGCCGGCCGGCGGCTCCGGCCAGAATCCTGGCGCCGATAATTCCGCCGGCGGCAAAGGCGCCGTCTCCGAGCGTTCGAGGACCGGTCTTTACCGTGGCAACCTGGAGATTCGGCAGGGCTCCGAGAAGAGCAACGTCCCGCTGGCCCTGGCGGTGATCGCGCCGGGCGAATCGCTCGCCTATGAATTTGATATGGACCGCGACGGGTCCCCGGAACTGGTGCTCGAAAATCGCAAACTGCGTGCCGTCTTTTTTCCCCGGCAGGGCGGGCGCTCGACGGAATTCCTGCTGAAAGGCGAGGGCGTCAATGCGTTTTCGATGCGCGGCGCTCTGGATGCCGGCTTTCCCATGGAAGGACGGGTGATTGGGCCGGGGCGTATCGAATTGCACGGCGGCGGCCTCCGGCGAATCATCTCCCTTGGCGCAGAAGATTCTTATTTCGAGGTGGAAGAAACCGGCCGCTCAAGCGACTGGTTAGTTTCGGCGGCCCCGGACCTCGCTTTGGCCGGGCCGAAGGGTCACGCGCGTTTTGCGATCGATGCTCCCAACGCGAGGATTGAGTCCAATCGGAAGCCTTTCTCGATCGGCTACCGCGTGCAGTTCGCAGACATTCCCGGCCCCGGTTCTCGGAGCGCCCGCTTCTTTTTCGAGTGGATCGAAGAGCACGCCAGCCAGCTGGGGAAATAAAGGTCGGGCCGCAGGCCTTCGGGCGCTGGCTCCCGGCCGTCTGCTCGGTTGCTCGATCTTTAATTTGGTTCCGGCAGGAGGACCAGGGCCGCCGGCGCGCGCTTCCTGTCAAACGCCCTGGGCTACAATAATTTCTATGGATAAAGGAGAACGTGAACCGGAGGTGAAGATCACCGATCGCCGCCGGTTTTCGCGGGAGGGGGAACCTCTGCAACCGGACGAAGACGCCGCCGCGGAAGAAAAAACGGAGCGAACTGCCGGGCCGGCGGGCGAGCCGTCACCGGCGGCAAGCCATACCCCACTGCCGCCGCCCACATTCGATGTGCTGGTCCTTTCCCTGCGGTGGCAGGCGGAACTCCAGCTCGGCATGTTCAGCGATGACAAAGAGCAGGAGCCGATGCCGGACCTGGAGGGCGCCCGGCACTCGATCGATCTTCTCGGCATGTTGCAGGAAAAAACTCGGGGAAACCTGACCCTGGAAGAGCAGCGGCTGCTCGAAAACTCCCTGACCGAGCTGCGTTTTCGCTACGTCGAGGCTGTGGAACGGTTCGCGAAGAAGAAATAAATGCCCGCCAACGGAACAGTGCAGATTACCGTGCTCGGCTCGGGAACCAGCGTCGGTGTGCCTACCATCGGGTGCGATTGCCGCGTGTGCCGCTCGGACGACCCGCGGGACCGCCGGCTGCGCCCATCGATATTGGTCAGCTATAACAACCGCAACGTGGTGATCGACACGGGCCCGGATTTCCGCATGCAAGCCCTGCGGGCGGGCTTCCGAACGCTGGATGCGGCGCTGTACACGCACGCTCATGCCGATCACATCCTGGGGCTCGATGACATTCGGCCGTTCAACTATGGCCACCCGGAAAACATTCCTATCTATGCGCGTCCGGAAGTGCTGGCGGTCATCCGGCGGGTGTTCCGCTATGTTTTTGAGGAAACCAACCATTGCGGCGGGATTCCCAGGGTGGAGGCATGTCCGCTGGACGATTCCGGAGTAGAGCTGTTCGGTCTCCGGTTCATCCCTGTGCCCGTGCTGCACGGCGAACGGCTGATTGTGGGATTCCGCTTCGGGCGCGCCGCGTATCTGACCGATCACAGCGATATCCCGGAACAGTCCATGCCGCTGCTGGAGGGCCTGGACGTACTTTTTCTGGATGCGCTGCGGCACGTGCCTCATCCGACGCACTCGACGGTGGAGCGTTCGCTGCGCTGGGTCGAGCAACTGCGTCCCGCCCGCGCCTACTTCACTCATATCTGCCACGAGCTCAGCCATGAAGAGACCAACCGCTCCCTGCCGCCCAACGTCCGCCTGGCGTATGACGGTCTCCAGATCCTCGTGGGAGGGGACCAATAGAGTGTTCTCGGTCTACCGCTCGCTGGGCGAGATACCCGCTGCTTTCGGCCCCAGCGCCGTCACGGTCGGCAATTTTGACGGCGTGCACCTGGGCCATGCCCGCATTTTGCGCGAGGTGGTCCAAATCGGGCGGGAACACGGATGGATCACGCTGGCGCTGACTTTCGATCCGCATCCGACGAAGGTGGTCGCGCCCGACAGGGTGCCGAGGCTGCTGACATCCATAGCGGCGCGGCTGGCGCTCTTCGAACAGGCGGGTCTGCAAGCGGCCTTGGTGCTTCCGTTCACTCCGGAGATTGCGCGCCTGGCGCCGGAAGAATTCGTCGAACAAATTCTTGTCGAGAAGCTCGGGGCTCGGGCCGTCGTCGTGGGAGCCAATTTTCGCTTTGGCCGCAATCATGCGGGCGATGCGGCGCTGCTGGGCGCCTGCGGCCGGCGTTTTGGCTTCGAGGTGCGCATCATCGACCCGGTGATATGGCGCGGCAAAGTTGTCTCCAGTTCCGCCGTCCGGCAGCTTATCAGTTCCGGAGCGGTCTCTCAGGCAGCTCATATGCTGGGACGTCCTTTTGCCGTGGAAGGGCGGGTCGTGCACGGCCACGGCGTCGGCAGCCGAGAAACGGTTCCTACGCTGAACCTCGCGCCGGAAACGGAAGTGCTGCCGCAACGCGGCGTCTACAGCACCTGTACGACCGATCCCGATTCCGGCCGGGAATGGCCTTCGGTTACGAACATCGGATATCGCCCCACCTTCGGCGGGTCAGATTTGTCCATCGAGACCTTTCTGCTCCGGTCTTTGAATGGTCCGAATCCGGCCCGCCTGTCGATCGCGTTCTGGCGCCGCCTGCGGGATGAGAAGAAGTTTGCTTCGCCGGAGGAGCTTCGGACGCAAATCTGGAAGGACGTCGCTGCCACAGAAAAATTCTTTCGCCGTCTGCGTGCGGCTCAAAAGACCACCATCGCAAAGGAGGTAGTTTCGTGAAGCTCTCGCCAGGAAAACAGAAGGGTCTCGAGGCGGTTTCGGACGCCCGCGGCATAATTGCAGCCGCGGCCATGGATCAGCGGGGCGCACTTCGCACGCCGCTCGCCAAAGCGCGCGGGATCAAGCCGGAGGAGGTGTCCGACCGGGAAATGAGCGAGTTCAAGTCGGCGGTGACACGGGTGCTATCCCCCTACGCCAGCGCCATCCTTCTCGATCCGGAGTGGGGCCTCGAAGCCGCGAAGCTGCGGGATAAAAACTGCGGCCTGCTGCTCGCCTATGAAAAGAGCGGCTATGACAACACCCAGCCCGGCCGCCGCCCCGATCTTCTGCCGCTCATCTCCGCGCGCCGTCTGAAAGAGATGGGCGCCGACGCGGTGAAGGTGCTGCTGTATTACACACCCGAGGAAGACACCGCTATCAATGACGCGAAGCACGCTTTCATCGAGCGCATCGGGGCGGAGTGCGCGGCCGTCGATATCCCGTTTTTCCTGGAATTTGTCGGTTATGACCCGGCCGGCGGCGACGAAAAAGGATTTGAATTTGCCAAAAAGAAACCGGAAATTGTGGCTCGCAGCATGGCGGAGTTTTCCAAAGACCGCTATTTGGTCGACGTTCTGAAAGTCGAAATCCCGGTCAATCTGGCCTTCGCCGAAGGAGCCAAATCGTTTACCGGCCCGAAAGCGTACACGAAAAAAGAAGCCCTGGAGCATTACCGGCGCGCTGCGGAATGCGCGGGACGGCCGTTTATTTATCTCAGCGCCGGCGTCAGCAACGAGCAATTTACAGAATCGCTCCGCTGGGCCGCCGAGGCCGGCATCAAATTCTCGGGTGTGCTCTGCGGCCGCGCCACCTGGAAAGACGGCATCCCGGTCTATGCAAAAGGCGGCGTGGAAGCGCTCGAGAATTGGCTTGAGAAGGACGGTATCGCCAATATCAAAGCAGTCAACGAGTGCCTGAATGCGGCCACGCCCTGGTACGCGTTTTATGGCGCCCATTCTGCCGCCGAGGTGGCGTCATAAGCGCGCGAAACCGCCTGGAACTACGACAAAAATCCTAGAGGCCTAGTAGTAAAGCCCAATTCTGCTCTTTGGTCCGCCGTGCTGTACTTCTAATTGCAGCTCTCCGGGAGCGGTTTGTCTTTGCCGGGCTGCGCGGCGGAATTTTATGAAAAGAAGGCTCGTGCCTCTGTTGGGGGTCGCATTTGTAGTCGCCGTAATCTCGACCGGCGTTTTTTATGGGCTGATCGTCGGGAAGATGCGGACATCTTCGGGCCAGCCACGTCCGATCGTGGTGGCGGCGGAGTCTCTGCCGCGAGGCACGGTTCTCGACAAGGCGCACGTCAAGCTGGCGCCGCTTTCCGGGCATGCCGTTCCCGAGGGCGCTTTCACCGATCCGGATCAAGTGACGGGCCTGACGGTGTTGCGCAACATCGAGCCGGATCAGCCGATTACTCAGGCAAGCCTTTCCTCCCGCGACTCGGCTGCTCCTTCACCGCAGGCGATACCGCAGGGCTTGCGAGCGGTTTCCATTCGGGTGACCGATTCGCCCGGGGTGGTGGCGATGCTGCACGCCGGCTACAAGGTCGATGTGCAGGCGGTCCGAAGCCGCGGCAGCGGTGAGACGGAACTGCACACCGTGCTGCAAGATGTGGAGGTATTGACCGTGCAGCCGGAGTCCGCCCAAAACCGCAGCGGGCCCGGCGCGGTGATTACGCTGCTGGCCAAGCCGGAGGACGCCGATGTGCTGGGCGTTGCGGATGCCGGCGGGCGCATTCGCCTCGTTTTGCGCAACCCAAGCGACAGGCAAAGGATGTTGCTGCCGAGTCTTCCGTTCCCGGCTCTGTTCCACCCCCAAGCTGCCGCCAGCTCATCGCCGATCCTGCGGGCCGCGCTGCCGGTGAAATCGGTGGCCGCGCTGAAAGCGGTGAGTCCGGCCGGAGCGGCTGCGGAGGACGCTGCCGCGCAGGTGCAGCTTCGCGTCCAGATCGTCGCGGTTTCACCCAGCGCTGCCGAAGAGCTCCGCTCGCGGCTGTCTCCTCCAGGACGCCAGGATTTGCTGCAAGTATGCGCTTTCCGGCCGGGCTGGAGCCTGGAAAGCGCGGTGGAGAATTTGCGGGCAAAACGGCAGATCGAGGTTCTCTCAGCCTCCACTCTCCTCGCCGGCAATAACCGCGGCGTCAGTATGCAGGCGGGCGCGCATTCTCCCGGCCCGGCTCCAGCCGGCGCGGAGGAAACCGGAGTGAGGATTCAGTTTGTCCCCTCCTTCAACCGCAATGGCACCTTCCGCATTCGGGTGGCGCCGGAGGTCACATCTTCGGGGCGCGAGGGTGTTACCACTCGCAAGATAGAAACCGAAGTCGAGCTTTCCGACGGCCAGGGATTTCTGGTGGGCGGCTTGGCGGATAGTCATGCAGGAAGCGATTTGATATCGCGGCTCTTTCCGGGCCGCACGCCCCAGGCCGGAGCAGGCGAGCTGCTGGTTTTGGCGACGCCGCGGCTGGTGAAGGCGGTTCACCCCGAGCGGCGCTCCGCAGCTTTGATTCAACGGCCGTAGGCAAAAACGTCGATGCTCGTGATCTCCACCATCCTGGTCGTCTTTCTGGCCACGTTCCTGGCAGCCTCGATTGCCGTGTTGATCGCCTCGATCATCTTGCAGCGCCGCTCGGGTGAAAGCCCCGAGAATTGGGCCGCCATGTTCGGGGAGACCTCTGCGTCGCCTCTGCTCAAAAGCGAAGAACTAAGCACGGTGTCGCTGCTCTCCACTCTGCTGGCAAAGTTTGATTTCGTAAAAGTGATGAAGGCGCAGCTTGAGGAAGCAGACCTGCGCTGGCCTGTCGGACGGCTGACCCTGATGATGCTGCTGGGCGGCAGCCTGACCGGGGCTTTGCTGGGAAACGCGAGCTTTCTCCCGTCCTGGGTGGCTTTGGCAGGCGGATGCGCGGGCGGCTTTCTTCCCTATGCGTATGTGCTTCACAAGCGAAAAGCGCGCCTGGCGCGGTTTGAGGAACAGCTTCCGGACGCCCTCGACTTTCTCTCCCGCGCGCTGCGGGCGGGCCATCCGTTTGCCGCCTGTCTGGAAATGCTGGCCGACGAGAGCCAGCCTCCGCTGTCGGCTGAGATCCGCAAAACTTGCGACGAGCGGCAATTAGGGATGTCCTGGGAGCAGGCTCTGGATAACCTCGCTACCCGAGTTCCTTTAATCGATATCGGCTTCTTTGCCGCCGCCGTCCAGTTGCAAAGCCGCACCGGGGGCAAACTGGGCGAGGTGCTCGGTAGGCTCGCCGAGACGATGCGCGAGCGTTTCGCGCTGCGCGGCGAGGTCCGCGCCATCGCCGCTCATGGGCGTATGACGGGCATCGTGCTCACCCTCATACCAGTGGTTGTCGTCTCGGTCATGGCCATTGTCAATCCCGGCTACTTGGAGATCCTTCTGGGGAGCCCAACCGGCAGGAACCTGCTATTCGCCTCCATTGGCTGCCTGATTCTGGCCCACTTCGTCATTCGACGGATTGTGAACATAAAGACATGACGACCGAGCTGTGGCTTCTGATCGGCTTTTTCGCCTTCATCATGCTGGTGGTCACCGGCGCCGGATATGTATTTGTTCTGCGGCCGGCTGAGGGCGGTGGAGGCCGCCCTTCGGAATCCAGTCTGCTGCACGGCTCCGAGCCGGAGCCCGCCTCGACAAAAGACTTGCTGGCCCGAATGGTTCGCCACCTGGGAGAAGCCGTGCCCGCCAAGCAGGGTGAGGTGAGCGCCCTGCGCCAGCGCTTGATTTCTGCGGGGTACCGCTCACCCTCCACGGTACCCCTTTTTTACGGCCTGAAATATGCCGGCGCATTGCTGCTGGGAATCCTCATAGGCTGGGCCGTCGTATTGGTCCGCGAAGACGCTTCCGCCGCGCTGCTCCCGGCGATCGCTGGAGCGGGCTTCGGCTACCTTCTGCCGGACCGCATTCTGCGTTCGATGATTGCGGGGCGGCAAGAACGCATTCACGCCGCCTTGCCCGACGCCCTGGATCTGCTCGTGCTCTGCATTGAAGCCGGACAATCTCTTGACCAAGCCCTGATGGATGCGAGCACGGAGCTAAAACGAGCCTGCCCGGACTTGAGCTCCGAGCTCGCTCTGACCCACTTTGAACTACGAGCCGGGACCACGCGGGCCGAAGCCTTGAGAAATCTCGCCCGCCGCAATCCCAACCCGGAACTGCGCAAGCTCGTGAACGTTCTTATCCAGAGCGACCGGTTTGGAACCAGCCTTGGGCCGGCGTTGCGCGTCCACGCCCGATACATGCGAATTCGAGCCAAGCAGAAGGCAGAAGAGGCCGCTCGAAAAATCAGCATCAAGCTTCTTTTCCCGATTTTCTTCTTGATATTCCCGTGCATGTTGATGGTCACTGCCGGACCGGCCATCGTCCAAATCTTCACCCAGCTCTTGCCCATGATCAGCGGCGGGCAGTGAGGGGAAACGGTCTCTTCGCCACCGGTTTTCCGGCACGCATCTGGAAAACTTTCGCCTAGAAAACTTTTGCCCAGTCTCCGGCCTGATTTCCCCTCTGGCATCCTTGCCCCCAGGATCGGCGGCGTAAGGATGCCACCTTCTACCGTTCCCGTCTGGGTTCGCCGATTGCTTCTTGGAGGTCGCCGCGGCCGCAGTCTCAGGCATCCGTGGATATCCTGATAGTTGACGATTCAGTGGTTTTGCGAAAAATCCTCGAGCGAAGCCTGAGGCAGACTCAGATCGCCATCGGCAGCGTGTTGGAGGCTGGTGACGGGCGGGAAGCCTTGGAAAAGCTGCGCACCCATGCGGTGCAGATTGTTTTTTCCGACATGAACATGCCGCACATGGACGGCCTGGAGCTCTTGCGCCAGATCAAAGCCACCCCGAGCCTGCAGCATGTCCCGGTGGTGATCGTGACAACGGATGGCTCCGAATCGACGGTCTTACAAGCCCTTGCCTTGGGCGCCGCCGCCTATATCCGGCGGCCCTTCACTACGCTCCAAATGGAAGCCGCGCTGGCAGGTGTCCTTGCGCAAAGTGATCCGGTAAAGGAATGAGGCTCCCGGGCCGGCGCCGGAGTCATTGTTCCACCCACTGGGCTCGTAAAACTAACCAGCGGCGAGGGCCGGGGATTCTGCCCGGCGTTGCAGCACTCGAAGTCCACGCTCGGCCGGGCGGCTACTGGAGGTTCAGGATGCGCCGGAGGGTTCCCCCGAAGATATTGGCCTGCGCCTGCCGGGAGACGCCGCACGTGTCGAGCATCTTTTGGTACCGCTCGAGTTCGCGGTCAAATTCTTCGACCTCCCCGCCAAAGACGTCGGAGCCGAAGACAATTTTTTCGAAGGCGCTGACATTCGACTTCGGCGTGTGAGGACTCACGACGTTGGACCACCAGAAGATAGATTTGAATGCCTGATAATTTTCCTGAAGCTTGATCAGCGTGGAGCCGGAAAGGTCAAAGTAAAGATTGGGATTCCACCGAGCGATCTCGGCGGCCCAGGCGTAATCCGGATTGCCCAGGTGCGCGCCGATAATGGTGAGCTTGGGAAAGCGGCGGGCGATATTGTCGAGAGTCGTCGGCCGCATCCGGTCCACGCTGATGTCGGCCGGCACTTCCGGGGTCATGCGGTTTACAATCCCCGTATGAAATAGAATCACCATCCCGTATTTCTCGGCGCGCTCATAAATCGGCCAGTAGCTCTTGTCGTCGTAGTTCCTGAGTGGACCCGTCATCTCCCCCAGCCCGCGGAATCCCGCGGTGTTGAACCGGTCGATCTGCTGAAGAGCCTGCGGGTCGTCGAGGCTGATCGCGCCAAAACCGATAAACCGGCCAGGATGCTGGGCGATGTAAGTTTCGGCGTCCAACATGTCCTTGGGCGCTGTGAGGAGAAACGCGGTCCCATCGTGCGCGTCCAGCCGAGCCAGCATTTTGTCCAGGAAGGCGCGGTCGCCGTTGTAATGGACGTGAGCATCCACCAGTCGCCGCGTCGGGCTGGCGGCCGGCGCGGGAGCCGCCGTCCTTTTTTTCACCGCTGGGCTTTTCGCCGCCTGGCCGAACAGAGCTCCGGCAGCAGCGAATAGAAGAAAAGCGCCAATCAGCCGCTGTGTTGTCATGTCCACTCCGCTGATATGAATTTAGCAGACGGGCCGGCGTGCTGCGCAGGCTGCCGCGCGGCGCTACGAGCCGCAGCGAAGCTCCGTCTCCACGGCTGCGCCCCGCAAGCGCTTCAGCAAAAGATCGACCGTTTCGAGGCGCCGGTGCAGCTCATCACGAACCTGGGCCGTATCGGTGTGGTGGATTTCGGCGGGAAGATCACGCCGCTCGCGTTCGAGCAGGTCGATGAGGAGCGCTAATTCCGCATGGCTGAAGGAATACTGATCCGCCATTTCTCGCCTCCGGAACCTCTCTATTTTCCAATGTAGCACTCTCGTTGCAGAGCAGGGATCTAGGCTAGCCGGTCCGCCACCATGCGAAAACGCTTGCGGTGCTCCTTCAAAATGCAGCGATCCATGATGACGGCGATGCCGGCCCTCCTCGCCCTTTCCGCCGCTTCGCGGTGGACCACGCCTTCCTGCATCCACACGGCCCGCGCGCCTACGCGGATGGCGGAGTTCACCACCGGCTCGACGGCTTCCGAGCGCCGGAAAATATTCACGATGTCGATTCGCTCAGGCACTTCTTCGAGGCTTGCATAGGCCTTCTCGCCCAAGGCTTGGGAGAGATTCGGGTTCACGGGAATGATGCGGTAACCTTGTTTCTGCATGTATTCAGAAACGCCGTGGCTCGGACGCCACGGCTTATCGGAAAGGCCCACCACGGCGATCGTCTTGGCCGTGCTTAACAACTGCCGGATCTCATGGTCCGTCATCTCAATATGTCTCTCCGGAATGTCTGCGCTGTCGGCCAGTCCCAGAGTCGAGCCCGCGCCAGGCCAAGCCCAGGACATTCACAGGAAGAGCCTCATAGCTCATGTCCTCATTCTACGCATGCTTGGCTGGCGCTGGTTCCTTGCGCCGAACGGTGACCCGCCGGAATCTCCGGACCTCCTCATCCGTGAGATACCGGAATTGACCCGGACGCAGCGGCCCCAGCTCTAAAAAACCGATTCGCACCCGTTTTAGCTTTTCCACCAGGAAGCCCAGTTTTCGGAACATGCGGCGGATCTGGTTCTGGCGGCCTTCGATGAGCGTCACCTCAAACCACGGGTTGTCGCCCGGCCGCACCTTGCGGATCCGCGCCGGCGCGGTCTTGCGCCCCTCGATTGTTATGCCTTCGCGAAATTTGCGCAGCGCTTCGTCCGTCGGGTTGCCGTTGATCTTGACCAAATACGTTTTCGGGACTTGAGAGCCGCCGGTGAGAATGGCGTTGGCAAACTCGCCGTCGTTGGTGAACAGCAGCAGCCCTTCGCTGGCGAAATCCAGCCGCCCCACGGGATAAACGCGCTCCCGCACACCTTTGAGAAACTGCATCACCGTATCGCGGCCTTGCGGGTCGGAAACCGTGGTGACGCAATTCCTGGGCTTGTTGAGCATGAGATACACCAGTTCGTGCGAGCGCCGCAGCAGCTTGCCGTCTACCTTGATGTGGTCCTTCTCGGGGTCCGCTTTGCTGCCCAGTTCCGTCACAACCCGGCCGTTGACGGTGACGCGCCCCGCCTGAATCAGCTCTTCAGCTTTACGCCGGGAAGTAATGCCGGCAGCGGCAATGATCTTTTGAAGGCGCTCTTGCATGGACGTATCAGCCGCTTACTGGAATCCGGGCGCACGGGCGGACTGCGGCTATCCCTGGATTGCCCGCGAACCCCGTGTCCCGCGCTACAGCTCGTTTAGTTTCACGGGCGGTCGTCGTCGGCCGGTTGCTCTTCCGCCGCTCTGCTGGCTTCTTCCGGTTGCGCACCAGCAGCACCGGAAGCTTCTGAAGCCGGCTCTACGGATGCGCGTTCGGCCGGAGCCTGCTCTGGGGGTGCTGGTTGCCGCGATGGCTTCGCGGCCGCCGACTCTGGGGGCGTGGTTTCCACGCCGTCACCGAGCGCCGCGCGGCTTAACTGCTCGAATTCGCTCAGACTGGGCAGTTCACTGAGGTCGTTAAGGCCGAACTGCACCAGAAACTCCCGCGTCGTCTTGTAGAGAATGGGCCGTCCGATCACCTGCTTCCTCCCCGAGGTAGTGATCAGCTTTCTGTCCAGCAGCGTTTTGATGACCCCGGCGGCGCCCACGCCCCGGATCTCCTGAATCTCGGGAAGCGTCACCGGCTGTTTATAGGCGATTACGGAAAGCGTCTCGAGAGCGGGGATGGAAAGCTTCACGGGCGGCTTGAGCGTCTTGACGAAGCGCCGGATGGCTTCATGATGCTCCGGCTTGGTAGAGATTTTGTAACCGCCCGCGATCGCTCGGACCTCAACGCCGCGGTCCGGCTGCCGGTGGCTCTCGACCAACTCGGCGATCAGCGCCTCCACCTCTTCTTTGGGCCATTCCAGGCCCTTGGCCAACTGCTCCACCGTGAGCGGATCGTCGGTGACGTAAAGAATCGCCTCCAGAAGCGCCCGGCGTTCAGACATAATCCTCGTCCACGGCCGTCAGGGGCTGCTCGTTCTGGAATATGACGTTAAACATCTTATGTTTTCGAATGAAAATCTCCCCGAAAGTTTCCTTCTGGCGGAGCAAAATGGCTTGCATCCGCACCAATTCGAGTACGGCGAGAAAGAGCGCCACCAAAGGCCGCCGGCCCACCTGCTTTTCGAAGATACCCTGGAGCGCCACCGGCTCGTCGCTTGCCAGCAGGATGTTTTTCAGATACTGGATCTGCTGGGCTACCGAGACTTCCTCGCCGGCCACCTCGAACTGAGGCCGTTTCTTGGCCCTCTCCAAAATCTGCTCGAAGGTTTTCACCAGGTCGATCAGCGTTACAGCCAGGCCGGGCTCATCATCCTCGTCCAAAAAGGCCTCAATCTGAGGATTCGACCAGACATTTTCCTCGATCAATTGCTTTTGATGGAGCATCTGGGCCGCGTTCTTGTATTTTTCGTGCTCGAGCAGCCGGGTCACTAGCTCGGTCCGCGGGTCCTCGGCCTGATCGCCGGCCATCGCGGGCTCGGCGGGCAGAAGCATCCTCGATTTGATTTGAATCAAAGTCGCCGCCATCAGGACGAATTCGCCTCCCAGATCGACGTTGAGAGATTCGGCCCGGTGGAGATACTCGAGATACTGGGAAGTGATCCTGGCAATCGGGATATTGTAAATGTCAATCTGCTGGCGGCGGATCAGGTCCAGCAGAAGGTCCAGGGGCCCTTCGTACTGCTCCAAGTGCACGTTGAGCGGTGAGGCGTCCACTGGCGTCACATTCTCAGGAGGGAATTCACCAACCGCATAGGACGGTCAAACGCCCATTGGCTAAGCGGCGTATACCAAAGCACCAGCAGAAGCACCAGCATTCCGTAGCGGCTGAGGCTCCGGTAGACCACCCGCGCCCGCCACGGCAACAACTGTTGCAAGATATGGCTGCCATCGAGCGGCGGCACCGGAAACAGGTTGAATACCCCCAGAATGACGCTAATCTCAAGTAGCCGGTGCAATAGCCAGGCCAAGGGATTCAGCACCGAAGAGCCGATGCCGGGCGTGCCGGTCCACGCCAGGTCATTCACCACCTGAGCTCCGGCGGGGGAACTGGCGCGAATCGCCTCCAGCAAGAAGAGGCACGCGATAGCAGTCAGCAGATTGCTTGCGGGCCCTGCGGCCGAAACCAGGATGTCGTCGCGCCGGGGCTTCCTGAGTCTTGCCGGGTTCACCGGCGTGGGCTTGGCCCACCCGAAAGTCGGCATCCCGCTGAGCGCCGTTATCAATGGCAGGATGATCGTGCCAAAAAGCTCCATGTGCCGCAGCGGGTTTAGCGAAATACGGCCCGCCAGACGCGCTGTGGCATCGCCGCATCGATCGGCCGCTAGGGCGTGCGCCGACTCATGCACGCTGATGGTGAACAGGAAGGCGATAAAGCTGAACAGGAAATACAGCGTCGTTTCCGTCACGGCAAAAGCCATCTTAGCAGGTGTGAAGATCTCGCCGCGAGAACGAGAATGCGGCGGATGGGGAAAGCTCCTCCGCCGGTTTTGCAGCAACGTGGCGCTCTCGCCTTCTCGACAGCCTTTCCCTTCTTTCCGACATTCTGTTGCCGAAGGGGCGTCATGCAGGCCACGGCCGCTTGTGGTAAAAATAACATTGGGTTGCAACGTCTGGCTTCTGGCCCTGGCGTTTCCGGAAAAGGCGCTGGCCTATGGCGTTCGTCGTTTCCGAGGAACGACGGCCGGCCTGGCAGGGTCTCGGGAAAAGGAGGATTCATGAAACTGCATATCGGAATTGCGGCAATAGCCCTGGCTGGCCTGCTCAGCGCCGCGAACAAAGAGGAGCCGAAAGAGGTGCAGCGTCTGAACGAAGCGGCGACCGTTTTCGACGAGATCATGGGCATCAAAGAACGCACAATCCCGCAGGAGCTGCTGGACAAAGCCGAATGCGTGATCATCGTGCCGGGGTTGAAAAGCGCCGCTTTCATCTTCGGTGGCAAGTACGGCAAAGGAGTTATCAGTTGCCGTCCGGAAAACGGCGAAGGTTGGACGGGACCATCCACCGTCCGGATTGAGGGCGGCAGCATCGGCTTTCAATTGGGCGGCAAAGAGACGGACTACGTGATGCTGGTGATGAACAGGCGCGGCGTGGAGAAGCTGCTCCAAAGTAAATTCACGCTCGGCGGGGATATGAGCGTCGCCGGAGGGCCGGTCGGCCGCGAAGCTGATGCGCAGACCGACGCTCAGATGCATGCCGAAATGCTGGCCTACTCCCGTTCCCGCGGTTTGTTTGCCGGAGTGTCTCTCAACGGCGCTACCTTGCGGCAGGATCAAAGCGACAATCGCGTGATCTACGGCAAGCCGGTTACGCCGCGCCAGATCCTTCTGGAGGGCTTGCAGCCCCCGGCTTCGGCGCAAAAGCTGATCGCCACTCTCAACAAGTATTCGTCACGAAGAAAGTCGTAACCGCCTCGCGAATCGGGAGCCGCTTTCCGGCTCCTTTTCTCTCCGCTAAAAGTCGAAAAGATAGGTGTATTTGAAGAACAGCGCCCGGCTCTGGGTCGTGCGGACCACGTCGTGCGGATCGAGAAATTCGTCGGTCGAGGCCCGTGTGTTGTAGACCAAAAAAAAGCCGTTGCTCGACGTGGAAAGAAGAGCGAGCCGGAGATTGACTCCTACCTGGCTGGCTTCGCTGTTGTATTGAATGAAGGATTGGAAATAGCTTTTGGCCGTAAACGCCCAGTTGAAGCGGAACCCGATCAGGTCGGTGTTAAACTTCCCCGCCGGCAGGCTGATGAAGTTCCGCAGGTAACTGCCCGTCCAGGTGAGGTTCTGGCCGCGCCGGATGCCGCCGCTGAAATTGATGGTTTTGATCGTGCCGCTGTAGAAATGGCCGATGGAAAGGTTGCTCAAAGTGAAGAATCTGGCTGTCTGGTCGCTCCCGAAGTTCAAAACGGCTTCGTTGTAATGGTAGCGGCCGGGAGCGATATTCACGTTCGGAAAGACGGCGAAGGGCGCGTCCAGCCGCTCGAAATTGCGATTGAAGGCTAGTCCCAGGCTCCCGCCATTTTGCCACCGCGTGTCGAGGTGATAGTGTTCGAAGCCGGATTCTTCGTCATTGGTCCCCAATGTGTACCAGCGGTTCCACTGAAAATGCGGCATGATGCTCCGCAGATGCTCCCCTTCCGGGTAGTAGGTATACCGATAGCCGAAAAAAGGCTTGCGGTACCCGACGCGGCGCACGAAACCGACCTCTGGGTTGAAGTTGCGCCCCACTTGGTTGTATCCGAGATCGATCCGGTGGTGCTCGTCATCGTACTCGAAAGCCGACGACCCCGTCATGTCGTCGCCGGAAAGGCCCGGCGTCTGCGTCTTCGCCACATAGCTGAACAGGTTGGCGTACCGGCCGAAGCCGATGTTGCCATCCACGCCGGCGGTGCGGTTGAAGGGCTCCACCAAACCCGAATGAGACGTCGATTGGCGATTCACGCCGATCACGCCGAGCGAAGACCGGTTGGCAAATTCGCGGCTCACGCGCAAAACCGTGAAGTCGTTCCCGGGGGTTATTCCTTCCACCTCGCGGGTCTTCATGTTGAGAAAGCCCAGGTCGTAATGGCCCGCTTTGCCGGTCAGGCGCACGCCCGCATCAATCGGTACTTGGTCTCCCGCAGCGGTCAAGCCAATCCGGCGGGAGAAGAAAATTTCAGTCTCCATGGGCGTGCCAAAATCAAAGTTTCCCGAGTTCTCCAGGAAGAACGGACGTTTCTCGGGAAAGAACAAATCGAAGCGCGTGAGGTTGATTTGCTGCTCATCGACCTCGACCTGCGCGAAATCGGTGTTGAAGGTGGCGTCCAGCGTGAGCGAGGGTGTGAGGCTGTACTTCATGTCCAGGCCCACGTCATGCACGCCCTTGGAGATCTCCGGAGTCACGGTGTAATCCTGCTTATAGCCGCCCAGGATGTACGGAGTCAGCTTCAAATTCCGGTGGACCTTGGTTTCCAGCCCCTCGAGATCTCCGGCCATTTCGACCTGATTCAGCGTGAAATTGCGCGACAGGGGCGACCAGAACGATTGCTCGTTGCGCCGGCGAAGGTTGCGCGTGATATTCAAGCCCCACACGTTGCCGGACCCTGGCCGGTACCGCAAGGTCTTGAAAGGTATGACCATCTCGCTTTCCCAGCCACGCTCGGTGATCCGCGACCGGACTTTCCAGACGGCATCCCAATTCAGGTTAAATGCCGCAGCCCCCGCGCTTTGATTGGAAGCGCCGAACCCGCCCTGTCCACCCGCACGCGCCGGCTGGCCCACGCCCTGTCGGCTTTGCCCCGCCTTCGAGACCTGGGCGTCGTACTCGATTCCGGTCGGGCTGGTGCCGAAAACAAACGCATTTTGTCCGTCTTTAAAGGTATCGAGCAGGATCTGAACCGAATCGGTGTCAGTCAGGGGAGCATCGCGCCGGTTTTGGGTCACGACGATGTTCTTCGGTTCGGAGTCAAAGCAAATAATGCCGATGTAAAGATTGTTATCGTCAAAGCCGATGCGGACTTCCGTCTGCTCGGTCGCGGGCAGGCCCTCATCCGGCTGTTGTTGAATGAAATGGGCGGCGGGCTCCATCCGCTTCCACACATCTTCATTGACCAGCCCGTCCAGCGTCGGCGGTTTATCCACTCGATAGGCGCGGACTCTTCGCCGGTGACCGTTTTCCCCACCTGCCGGTCCAGCCCGCAAAGGCAACACGAAGAAAGTCCAGAATCCGATCGCCAGAAAAACGAAATAGGCCATGTAAGCTGACCGCGCAGACGCCGTCTGTTGAGGCGTCACGCGGGCGCCGGACAGGGCTGAGCCGCAGTCGTTGTCGAGCAAGGCGTCGCGGCAGGCGGTTTGTCCCCGTCAACCTCGCCGGACGCAGTAGAAAGCATTTATAAATAACATGCGGGAGGGCGGAACGGTGTAAATAAATTATGAAGGCCGGCAAGTTGTGCGAGGATGCGCGCTTGCCCATCGCGGCGATGAAGTCAGCGTGACATCTGGCGCAAGCGGCACGGACCAACCCGTCGCTGAGTTTCGCGCCACCGCCCCTCGCCCAGGCAAATGGGGGCCTCAACGCCGCAAATCGGCGGTGATGCGCGTGGTCTGCCCGGCCGGAACATCGACCTGGCGGACCCAGCTTGGATACCCGTGAGCCTGCACAACCACCGTGTGCCGCCCTGGCGGCAAGGGAATCTCGAGCGGCGGACGCCCCACAACTTGCCCGTCTACGGAGACCTGCGCCGCCCCGTTATCGCAATAAACATACAGGCGCGCTCCGAAGGCCGACGCTATGGAAGGCGATACCTGGGAAAGCGGCACATTGGAGGGAGACCCCGGGGATGGCGGAACATCGGAAGAGCGAACGTTGGAAGGGGTTCCCGCCGTGAAGGGAACATTCGAGTAGGGCGCCCGTGACGGGGTCCCTGCCGATGGGCGCACCTCGGAAGGCGTGCCGGAGGTGGGCGAATCAATGCTCACCGGGCGCGGACGCGTTTCCAAAATCCGCAGAGGCAACTGCTCGCCCCGCATGACGATGCGAATATTTCGGTCTTGCACTTCGGCCGGGAAGGTCTGTCCTTCTTTGAGATCGCCGCAGCGGCTTTCGCGCGCGCCGGCGTAGCACGCCGCCAGATATACGGTGTCGTTGAGATCCTGGAAAAGGACGATCGAGTAGTAGTAACGCCGGCCCGATCGCCGCTCGGGCGGAGACGGGCTTTGGCAATTCAGCGTGAACGAGCTGTCGGCAGGAGCGATTGCGCAGGACCCCGCCGCCGCCGCGAACGGGTCCCGTTCCGTCGTCCTGCGCGCCGTATGGTAGGCTGCGCGAGTATACACTGCGGTCAGAATGGGAACCTGCGGGGGGACTTCCTGCGCGCCTACTGCCGCGGCAGCCAGGCAAAAAATTAAGCTTCGGCTCCATTGGGTCATGCTGCCTTCCACGGTTCGTTGCTCAGGGCGCTGGCCACATCCAATTGACGGCGATCGTCCAGAAGCTGTGCAGCCGCGGCGGATATAATGCAGTTCGGGGGCATATTGCCGGGCTTACGCAATAAAGACATAGCATTTCTGATCGCGCTGCTGGCCATTGCGGCGGCGCTCCTTGGCTACGCCGAATATCGCCGCATCTTGTATGCCGCGACAGATGACCGGTACGGCGATCGGGTTCGCTTTCACACGCGTGTCCGCGAAGTGCCGCAAAGCGGCCGCCGTCTCCGATACAGGTTGGAATACGACCTGGCATGGCTGTTCGTGTACGGTATGAGCGATTTTTTTCTCTTGCTGAGGCTCCTGCTGTGGGATTTGTTTGTGGTATTCGCTCTACTGTCGCCGTTCTGGCATAGTCTTGTGTTTTCAGACTGGAATCCGTTGGCAGCCATGGCTGCATCCGCTGCCGGCGCAGCGGCTTACATGGCCTGGAAGCTCCGGGGGAGCCTCGCGCTGTGCCGCGTGCACGCTTGGTCGGCTGAAACCTGGCGTTGCGAGCGATGCGGGGAGTTCCACGCCGAGGCGGAGGAGCGCCTGGAAGCCAAAAACCCGGGGAAAGCGCAGGCGCCGAAAGCCAACTGGCCCTCCCGCCGCGGCATTTCCTGGTACGGTTTCTGGGAGAACCGGCTGCAAATCCTCACGGATCGGCTGCAAAGAGAGTTACCCTCCAGCCCGCCGCCGGCGGGCTAGCGCCGGATCCCTCAAGTCATGGGCCCGCCGCCGGCCTCACAGATCCCGGCCGCACGGCTAGCGCATTCTCCGAAAGTCGAAAACTTATTTCCGGTCTGAGCGGCGAAGCGCGAAACCAGCGGCTGCACCGCAGCGCCACCGCAATTCGGGCATTCCACGTGCTCTTGACTCCGGGTGAGGATCAGCTCTTCGAAAACGTGGTTGCACGTCGCACAGCGATACTCGAAGATCGGCATATCAGCAAAATGGAGAAATCTTCCAAAAAAGATATTTTACCCGGAATGAACACGCGGCGCGGATCCGCGCCAGGGACGCCCGCCCGCCGGAGCCAGAGATCTCACGAGCCGCCCGGAGATCGCGAGATGGCACAGCCGTCCGTGGCGCGCCAAGGGCGGACCTTCTCCGCCCGGCGAGCCGCCAATGGACGAGGGAGCAATGAAGCGGCCGTCCGGCCGCCTTCAGGCTTCTGCCTCCTCTTCCTCTTGTTCCGTGGCTACCGGCTCGAGGTCCTCTGCCTCGAAAACTTTTTTACAATCGAGGCATTCCACGTAGTCCACATTGCCATCTCGGGCAATGATTTTGGTGCGCGAGTGCTCGCAGTACGGCTCCATATTGATGGACTCAGTTTGCCAATTAAGTGCGGATGTTATGAAGAGGTCGTTGCGTCATCCATGCGAGACGAACATACAGATCGCCCTTATTTTATCCATCCTTTACTGATTGTCAAGCGGAGCGGGTTCGAAAAAATGCATCCAAAACAGCCGCTCCGGCAAAAGTAACCATGCAGATCAGGGTGGAATCCTATAGCGGCTATAAGGCGGACGAATACCCCCTAAGGTTTCTACTTGGGGAACAAAGGTACACGGTTGTGGAGATCATGGATCGCTGGTATGGCCCTGGGTATCGCTACTTCCGTGTAAGAGCCGATGATGGAAATCTTTATCTGCTGCGCCTCGATGAAACGACACAGCAATGGTCGCTGGCCGGCTACCGTGAAGAAGGGCGCTGATGCCGCGGCCTTAGACTTCATCGCTGCGCGACGGCCGCCGGTAAGGCGATTGCAAATACTTGTTCGCCTCGTCCAGCGCGTTCTGCGTGTTGTCCTTGGTGCGGATTGCCTGCTGGTATTCATTTACGGCGCGATCCCGCTGATCCGTGATGTCAAAGATCTTGCCGAGATTGATGTGAGACCATACCTCGGTCCATTTGGGCTCGCCGTCTCCGTTGATGGCCTCCCGGAATTCGTTAGCCGCGGACTGATAGTTGCGCTGCAAGAAAAATACTTCGGCGATGCGGTAATGCGCCAGGGAGCTGTTTCGATTCACGTCGAGCGCTTTTTGGTACTCCTGGAGCGCCTCGTTGTAATACCCGAGCTCCGCCTGCTGCTCGCCCTTCTTGATCGCCACCGCGACCCGAATTTTGTCGTCGAGCCGCAGTACTTTGTGATCCGGGTCCAGAATCACTCGTTTGGGCTTGCCGAAAGTATCGACCGAGAATTCCGAAGACGTGCCCGCGACCTCGATCTTCTTCCGCTCCGGCTCACCTTCGGTTTCGATGAGCATCTCCACCGGCATGCGGAAGGTGTCCTTATCCTGGGTTACCTTCCCAACCACGCGGAAGCCTTTGCCTTCGCCCAGGCGGAATATCGTGTACTCGAGCTTGAACTCCGAGGCCCCGCTCGATTCGATCCACTCGATGAAAAAGTATTGAAGGCCCTGCTTGGCCTCGGCAGAGACGATTTTCTCGAAGTCCGCCGTGATCGCCGAATTCCAGGCATACTTCTGAGCGAACTCTTTCACCGAGCGGAAAAATACATCGTCCCCGACCAGGTACCGGAGCATATGGAGCACCATCGCCCCCTTGGCCGAGGTTATCGCCATGAGTTCCGGAGAGTAATCCGGCAGCGTATCGGCCTGGATGACCGGCGTCTCTTCATTGGTGAGCGCCTCGATACTGGTGTCCTGCACCTCGGCGTTGAATGCCGCCGGCCCGGCGCTGTTTTCCACCCAGAGAAGATGAGCGTAGTTGGCGAAACCGTTTTCCAGCCAGAGGTGGCGCCGCGACGCCGGTGAGACCAGGATTCCCCACCACTGATGGGCGATTTCCAGGCTGAGCAGCCGGGTGTTCAATTTTTTGCCGATGCCGCGGGGGCTCAAGAACAGAATTCCCGGGGCCGCATAACCGTTCGGCGCATTGTCTTCCGTCTCCACGATGGTCAGATTGGCGGAAGGCGGCAGATCAAACAGGCTGCTGAAGTACCTGACGATCTTGCCGGCCGCATCCCCGTAAGCGCTGGCCTGCTCCTTCTCCGGCCCCCGGAAGTAGAGAGTAGTAGTAATGCCTTCGCTCGCCACGCGCTCGGGCTGCCCGGTCACCACGCCAACACTGCCCGGAAAAGAAGGGTGATCGTAGGTGAAGCTGTGCACAACTTTGCCTTCCGGCGCGGGCTTGGTGGTGTGCAGGCCGCTGGCGATCACGTCCATTCCGGCGGGAACCGTGATATTCAGTTCAGCCGTAAACCGGTCGCTGGTGTACCCGCTGACCGGGAACCAGCGGGCCGGATAGAGCAGATACGCGCGGTCCGCCGCGATGGAGGCGAAACTGATGCCTTCGACCGGCGAGTTGTCCAGACCCGTCAGCCGGCCGTCGTACTGAAAGGTGACCGCCACGGGTTTGCCTTTCGGCAGCGTGGCCGGGAAGTTCAGCCGGACGGTGAAGTCCTGCTGGTAGCGTGTGGCGGAGATCTCTTCGTTTTTCTCGCCGGAAACCCGCGTCACGTTGAGGCCGTTGTTGAGCTCGAAGATGGCGCTCGAGGTATCCTCCTGGGGCGTGAATTGCACAAGAACCCGCGCCGTTAAAGACTGCGTGTTTGGATGAATCTCGGCGTCAATCCGGTAGTGGTCGACGTCGATGCGCGGTCGGCGATCCTGGCCCGAGGCCGGCGCCAACAAGCCCAGCGCGATAAAAACGGGAACCAACGACCTGCGAACCATCACCAGCTCCTCACCTCATTTTCCGCCGCGGGGCGCACCTGCGGGCGGACCTGGCGGGCGGAGGTCAAAACCGCTTCGCAAACGTCAGCCGCGCGCTCGATCACGCCGGTCCCCGTATCCAGTCGCTCTGCCACTTCCGCCAGCGCACAGCGCATTTGTCTGGCGCGCTCCGAATCCTCGATCAGCCTGCGCGCCTCTTCGGCCAGGCGGGCGGGAGTAAATTCGCTCTGGATCAATTCGGGCACGATTTTACGGCCGGCCAGCAAGTTGACCATACTCAGAAAGGGAACATCCACCAGCCATTTTCCCAAAATCCAGGTCACGGGATGAACCCTGTAAAATGTCACCATCGGCGTCCCAAGCAGTGCGGCCTCGACCGTCGCGGTGCCACTGGCCACCAGCGCCAGGTCGCAATGGGCCAGCAAGTTGTGCGTGTCGCTTTCGATCACCAGGACGCCCGAGCCGGCCGCATGCCGGGCGTAAAAGTTCTTTCCCGTAGAACGCGATGCGGCCACGACAAACGTCATGGCCCTCCATGTGTTTAGCTGCCGGATCGTGTCCAATAGCAGAGGCAGGTGCCGCGCGGCTTCGCCCTGGCGGCTGCCCGGGAGCACCGCTATAAGGGGACGCTCCGCAGCAAGCCTGTGTTTCCGAAAAAATTCTTGGCGCGACAAAGAGGGCCGTGTGGCCTCCGCCAGCGGATGGCCGATATAAACCGCCGGAACGCCCCGCTTGTTAAAAAATTCTTCCTCGAAAGGAAAAATGCAGAGCAGCCTGGTAATCACGCGGCGCATCTGCTTTACCCGCCATTGCCTCCACGCCCAGACCTGTGGGGCGATCAGGTAGACCACCGGGATTTGCAGCCGGGCCAGCTTGGCCGCCAGGCGCAGGTGGAAGTCCGGCGAGTCAATCAGTATCGCCAGATCGGGCCGCTCCTGCCGGGCGGCGCGGTATAGGCGGCGAAAATCCCCGTAAATGCGCGGCAGGTGTCCCACGACTTCGACCAGTCCGACGACGGCGAGACGCTCTGCACTGACCACGGGATGAACGCCGGCCCCTCGCAGCCGCGGCCCGGCGCAGCCGAAGAAGGCTGACGGTCCCCAGCGGCGCTGGAGAACAGAGACGAGTGCCGCTCCGTACTGATCGCCGGAATCTTCCCCGGCCGAGATGAAAACCTTCATCTGACTCCAGTATAGAATGCGGCGCTGCGGATGCATCCCTGTGCTACGATGGCAGCAGGACATGTCTGGTTCTATTTCCTTGGCGTCGCGCTTGCCGGTGGAGGAGTTCGCCGAGCAGTTCCAGCGCGAGATGCTCCCTCTCAACAACACCTATTCCTACTTCGCAGCCCTGCCTCTCGACGACCATCAGGTGCAGCAATATGTGCAGGAGCCGGTGGCGGCCTTGCCGCCTTCGCTAAGCGAGATTTTGCCGAAGGTGCGTCTGGTGCTGGTCCCCTACTTGGAACGGAGTAACGGAAAGGATCTGGTGGCCTTCGAGAAGCCGGCGGAGGCGCGCCAGGTGTCCTCGGCGACCCTTGAGCTGGGAGGCGAGATTTTCTTTTTTTTGGCTGTCAAAGACGAGGAAATCGCCGACTATCATTACACCTTTTACAATGGCTTGGCGGCGCTGGCTTCCTGCCGGCTTACCGAAGCGCAGCGCGAGCGTTTCAGCCGGCTGCTGCGGGAAGAGCTGGCTAACGAGGCGCACGGTGAGGTGGAAGAAAAGAGCTGGCGTCTGAAGCAGCAGTTGCTGCGCCGGCAAACGAATCTGCTCCGCGATACCAAGTTGCAGCGGGAGTACTTTCGTCAGGCATTCGAAGACACGGCCACTCTTTATCTGCATGGCCTGTGCTGCGATATAGATGTGGAAACCGGGCCGCGGCAGTTGCCCACGCGCTATCTGCGGAAGCGGCTGGAGCTGTTGCGCCAAACTTTTCCCCCGCCCGAAGGTTTCGCCCTCTTCCCGGAGGAATTGGGAAGACGCGAATGATCCCGGCTCTTCAAGATCCTCCCTCCTGCCAGCGGGCGCGCAACGTTTTCACCAGGCCGGCCGGGTCGCCAGCTTTTTGAAACATGGAGATGGCCGCGATTCCCGCGGCTGCCCGGCATTGCAGGAAGTTCTGTAGGTTAACCCCGCCTAAAGCAAGCACCGGAATCCGGCGGCCCTGCGCCGCTTCCGCCAAAGCGCCGGTCCCGAGCGGCGGGCCGTAGCCTCGTTTAGAAGGCGTATCAAAAACCGGCCCGAACACAGCGAAGTCGGCGCCCTCCGCTTCGGCGCCAGCAACCTCTTCTCGCGAGTGGCACGAGCTGCCGATCAGGAAACCCGCCGGGACGATCCGGCGAATCCGCGCGGGGGAGATAGATCCAGCCGGCAGATGCACGCCATGAGCACCGGCAGCCAGAGCGACGTCGGTCCGCTCGTTCACGAGAATCCTTGTCCCGTGTGGATTGGGGAGCGCAACGGCCGATTCCACTAGCTGGAACAGTTCGCGAGCCGAGAGATCCTTTTCCCGAATCTGAAGAAAATCCACGCCCGCCTGGAGCAGGAGGGCGATGTGCTCGATCAAAGGCGCGGCCAATTGTGCGCGGTCGGTGATGGCGTAAATAAACACGATCCCGTCTCGAATGCGGCTCGCGGCGCGGCCGGAAGCGGCCTCGAGCTCTCCTACGAGTGCTTAACGAGGCTTTACGAGGCTTTCCCGGAAGCCGGTCTCGTTGTCGGACCTCTAGGAAGAAGATGCTCTGAAATGCACGCCAAAGCGCACCCCGCCGCTTCCGGGCCAAATGGCAAGGTGTTTTGCGCGACTGCCGGATTCGCCACGGTCACCTCCGCAGTCCCAAGGGCGGGCCGGAGAAGAACGCGATTTGTATAAAACTGGTGCGAACGGGGAGGGTCGAACTCCCATGGCCTTGCGGCCGCCAGATCCTAAGTCTGGTGCGTCTGCCAATTCCGCCACGTTCGCAGCCAGGTCTCCCATTCAGTTTACACCGCCAGGGCCGTAAACCAGCCGGCGCTCGGAAGAGTGCGCAGCACGGCATGACAAAACGTCAGCTAAGGGAATGAACCTATGAAATAGAACGAACGGTTCACCGGATGGTCGGGGGTCTCACGGGTGCGGATAAGACATCCGTAAGGGCAAAGAATGAGAGGCTCGTACCATAGTAATTTCATCGCCCTTCCAGTATTTTTAAAAGGGAACATTTTATGAGTTCCAGTCTCGCCATTGCCGGAATTATAGAAATGCAACGGAGCTATAAAACCCTGAGTCTTCCTCCGCCGCCGGCCCAGCCTGAAGATGACCTTATTGGCTGGATGGGCCTGCCCGAATTGGCAGAGTTCGAACCGGCTTTGAGCGATGGCCAGGGCGGCGATGATGTGCTGCGAGCCGTCGCCGCCCAGGCTGCGGCCCGCCGGCAATCCGGCCGGCGATCGCTCTTTTCCAGACTTTTTTCTTTCCCGTTTTTCCGCCGCTGAAAGGGAAGTGGTAGGCACGGGCGGATTCGAACCGCCGACCTGTCGCTTAGGAGGCGACCGCTCTATCCATCTGAGCTACGTGCCCTTGCCGCTTCATTTTACCCTACCGCCGATACGCGTTCGGCGCTCGGGTGCGGGCGGCCTCTCTGCACGCGCCGCATCCGCTTGGCCCGGGGCATAGGTTGCCGGCGGCGCCAAACTGTCTCCCATCTTCGGACAGCTCTTCTGGTTTTGCGCCTCTGGAGCTCATATTGAGTACAATAGACTGCTAACCCACGCAGCATTACACCTACATCGCGGTTGCGATGCAGCTTACAACCAGGAGCTGTCTTATGAAGGGAATCACGGTGAAGATCCTGCGTCACGTTCTCGTTGCCGGCGTTTTAGTGCTCATCCCCATTTCTATGCGGGCCCAGCAGGCGCAGCCGAAAGCGCAAGGAAAGGCCAGCGGGCAGGCGCAGGCCGAGGCGTCAAAGCCGCCGGCGGAGCCCGTCCAGTTTCCGGACAAGAACCTGGAAGCCGCTGTGCGCCAGCAGGTTATCGGGAAAAAAGATCCCAGCCAGCCTCTCACGAAAGACGATGTGCGCTATGTGGCCACCATCGAGGCCAAAGGCAAAGGGATTCGGGACCTGACGGGGCTGGAAAACTGCGTCAGCCTCACGTCGCTGGATTTATCCGGAAACGAAATCACTGATCTGACGCCGCTCGAAAAACTCAAAAGCGTGGAAAAGCCGGACACGCTGGAGGTGGGAAGCCAGATCAAGTGGGTCGATTTTTCCAAAAACAAAATTACCAGCCTGAAGGGCCTCGACGCACTCGGAAAATTGGAGTACGCTCAGCTCTCGGACAACCAGATTACTGATCTCACGCCGCTGGGCAGCCTGACGCGCTTGAATGATCTGTACCTTTCGAACAACCAGGTCAAAGATTTGAGCCCGCTGGCCAACCTAAAAAAACTTTGGACTCTTTACGCGGACGGGAATCAGATCACCGATCTGAAGCCGCTGGCCGCTTTGACGCAACTCACTTCGTTGGATCTGAAAGGAAATCAGATCGCTGACATTTCACCGCTCGCTGCGCTCACCTCGCTGCGTTATTTGGCGCTCGATGGAAATAAGATCCGCACCCTGACGCCGCTGGTCAGCTCGGCGAAGAAGGATTTTGCGAGCGAAAAGAGCTTTGCGCCCTATCTAAAGCTGTACGTGGCGCGCAACCCGCTCACTCCGGCGGCGAAGACCACGCAAGTGGCCGAGCTCAAGAGCTATGGAGTAACGGTGATTGACGGCAGCGCGACTCCGTCGGCAGCGCCGAAGACGGGAACACGCCCGGGCGCTTCGGGCGCGCGGCCCAAGGCCGCAGCCAAAGCGTCTGCCTCGAGCAAGACGAGAGCCAGCGCCAAAGCATTGCAATAGGCACAAAGGGAAGCACGGCCGGCGCAGTGAAATTTCCCTGCTGAGGGAAAATTACATCTCGATGGTTGCCGCGGTTTCTTCTATCTCCTCGCGGGTCGTGTAGCGGCCGAGACTGAAGCGAATCGCGCCGGCGGCCACCGGAAACGGCGTTCCCATCGCTTGTAAAACGGGAGAGATCTGCATCGAACCGGCATGGCAGGCCGAGCCCGTGGAAGCCGCGACGTTTTCCATCCGGGCCAGGATCTCCGCCCCGATCTTTCCAACAAAGCTCACATTAAGGGTATTCGGCAGCCTCTCGACCGGATGCCCGTTGAGCACAACGCATTCGCCAAAGCGTTTTTGCAGGAGGCTCCAGAACAGATCCCGGAGTTCCTGTACGTGCGGGCGGCCGATCCAGGACTGAGCCAGCCGGCAGGCGGCGCCCAACGCCACATCGAGCAACACATTTTCCGTGCCTGCGCGCCGTCCGGATTCGTGCCCGGCCCCGTGAATCAACGGCTCGACGGTGACCCCCCGGCGCAGAAACAGCGCTCCCACACCCTTCGGAGCGTAGAGTTTGTGACCTGCCACGGAGAGCAGGTCTACGCCTAGTTCGGCGGCCAAGGCGGAGATCTTGCCGCACGATTGCGCCGCGTCGGTGTGAAACAGAATTTCGTGCTCGCGGGCGATTCGCGAGATTTCGCGAAGCGGCTGGATGGTTCCGACCTCGTTGTTGGCGTGCATCACCGAAATCAGGATCGTGCCCGGAGTGATGGCGCGCCGGATATCGTCGGGGTCTACCCGGCCGAATCGATCCGCAGGCACGCGCGTGACTTTAGCGCCAAGCTGCTCCAAAAAGCGGCATGGGTTCAACACAGCCGGATGCTCGATCTGGGTGGTAATCAGGTGCGCGTTGCTGGTTCTGCGGGCAAAAAACACGCCTTTCAAAGCGTGGTTATTCGCCTCACTGCCTCCGCTGGTGAAAATGATTTCCTCCGCCGAGCAGCCGATCAGCTCGGCGACCTCAGCCCGGGCGGTCTCAACGGCTTCCCGCGCGGGATGGCCGGCCCAATGGGTGCTGGAGGGGTTGCCAAAATGCTCGAACAGGAAGGGGCGCATCGCCGCCTCCACTTCCGGAGCGATCGGCGTGCTGGCGTTGTAATCGAGATAGATGCGGCGGGGCATACGCAGCGCGGGGCTGGCGCGATCAGGGATTTGGACCGGCTTCGGCTGCTCCCCCTGTTCCCTGCCGGATCTCGGTCGCGTCCGCCGGGCGGGCCTCCTCGGACGGCGGCGGCGCGGAAGGAGGAGCCAGGACACGCATGCCTTGCGCGGTGAGTATGACCGTGCGCACTTGGCCTTTCGGACCGATGGGGGGCTGCGGCTGGCCATTGAGGGTGACCATGAGCGCTCCCGCGTCCCCCACCCGGAGCCGCACTGATGACTGCGCGGCGATCCGGCGGGTTTGTTGAGCGCGCAAGGTCGTTTGGAAGCGCGGCTGGCCGTCCGCCGAGGCGCCGACCCATACGATGCTGGTAGCCTGGATTTCCACACGCACGGGCGCTTCGGCCCAGGAGGTCTCGTCGAACGTCTCTGGGCTGACATCGCCGGCCGGCTTGACGCTGGAGCTGGGCGCCCCCGGCTGCGCCGGGGAAGATGCCGTTTGCTCGTGAACGGGCGATTCAGCTGGCGGCGCCGGCTTTCGGGCCTGGACCGCTGTAGCCGTAGGATTTTGCATCGCCGCGCTCGGGGGTCGCTCTACCGCGGGCGCCTGCTCTTCCGGCGGAGAAGGCCGGGTGGAGAAGTTTGGCGTATTTTCTGCTGGCAGGCCTTCCGGGCGCTGCGGCGCGGGAATCGTGGCGGGAGCCGCAGGTGGGGGAGCGGCGGCAGCCGGGGGCGAGAACCTCTCCGCCGGCGCGCGCCGGCCTGACCAAATCAGATATGCCGCACCCCCGATCGCGATGGCCGCCACCACGACGGTCGCTCCCATCCAGACGCGCGGTTCGCGCTCCCCAGCCCGCTGCTCGGCCGCACGGGCGATCCACTCCGGGGGCAGAGAGGAACGCGGCGTTTCGGTTTCGACCGGCGGAGCCGTGAGCCGGCGGTATTCGCTGACGATCTTCTCGTCATCCAGCCCGAGCTGGCGCGCATATTGCCGCACGAAGTTGACGTTGAAAATGCCGCCCGGCAACCTTTCGAATTCCTCGTCCTCGATGGCTTGCAAAAGGCGCACGCTGATCTTCGTGGCCCGGGATATGTCCTCAAGGGCTACGCCGCGGGCTTCGCGCTCACGCCGAAGGTTCTGCCCGAAGTCGCCCATTTTTTCTGGGAAAACACTCTTCGGGTTTATAATACTACAGCCCTGCCGAGCATCCGCGACCGCAGATGGGATCCAGTGATGGCTTTTGTACAGAAACCGTTGGTGTCGGTTGTCGTGGTGAACTGGAACCGCAAAGATCTGCTGCGGGCCTGCCTCCAGTCGCTCTCTCGCCAGACCTTTGTGAACTTCGAAACCATTGTGGTGGATAACGGCTCCGGCGATGGTTCTGCGGCCATGGTCGCCGCCGAATTTCCCGGCGTGCGGCTGATCGAGAATCCCGAAAATCGGGGCTTTTGCGCGGCCAACAATCAGGGCATCGCGGCGGCCGCAGGGCGCTATATCGCTTTGCTGAACAATGATGCGGAAGCCGATCCGCGCTGGCTGGAAGAACTGCTGCGGGTGTTCGAGCTGGGAGCGGATATCGGGATGGCCGCTTCCAAAATTCTGGTTTGGGAAGACCGGCAGACCATCGATAAGGCCGGTCACTTGATCTATCCCGACGGCCAAAACCGGGGCCGCGGAACTGGAGAGACCGACCGGGGACAGTACGACCGGATCGAGGAAGCCTCCTGGCCGGACGGCTGCGCTGCTATGTACCGAAAAGACATGCTAGAGGAGATCGGCGGCTTTGAAGAGGACTTTTTCGCCTACGCCGATGACGCCGAACTCGGCTTGCGCGCGCGCATCGCCGGCTGGCGCTGCTGGTATGCGCCCGCCGCAGTGGTCTACCATCACCATGGCTCGACTCTCGGCCGTTTTTCGCCGGACCGGCTGATTCTCATCGAGCGCAACCGGGTATGGCTGGCGGCCAAACTGTTCCCCTGGCGCCTGCTGCTTCTGAATCCGTTTTATTTTTTGCTGCGGGCGGCGGCCGGGGTTTACGCATCCCGACGGGGGCTGGGCGAAGCGGCGCAGTTTACAAGCCGGCGCGGATTCCCGCTGCTGGTAAAATGTTTCTTTCGCGCCAATCTCGCCGCTCTCGGCGGGCTTCCGCGGATGCTTGCCAAGAGGCGCGAGGTGGCGCGAATCCGGCGGCTTTCAGCCTCTGAGGTGTGCGCTCTTCTGGAACGATTCCGAATTCGCCTGCGCGATCTGACCCTGAAAACTTCATGATGGGGAAGGGTTGGGCCGGGCGCAACGGAATTCCCGGGTGCCCCCGCTGCCGGCACGGCGGTTTCACCGTTTTGTTCTCGGCCACAGACCGCTTGTACGCTACGACCACGCGCCAATTTGAAGTCGTGGAGTGTGGAAATTGCTCGCTGATCCGGCTGGAGCCGCAGCCGTCGCCGGAAGAAATCGGCGCATTTTACCCCGAAAATTACTGGTGGGCTCCGGATCGTTCGGTGATCGGCCGGCTGGAGGGCCTCTACCGCCGGATCGTGCTGAGCGACCATGTGCGTTTCGTCGAGCACGGGCTCGAGCGCGGGGCGCTCGTCCTGGACGTGGGCTGCGGAGGGGGCTCCTTCCTTTCCGGCCTCCGCCGCCGCGGCATGCGAGTAGTAGGCTTGGATTTTTCCGCGAGCGCCGCTGCCCTCGCCTGGCGCAGCCAGGCAGTTCCCGCGCTATGCGGGCTGCTGGAGCGCTCGCCCTTTGCGCCGGGGAGCTTTGGCGGGATTACCATGTTTCACGTCCTGGAGCATGTACCGGATCCTGCCGAGTACCTGTCCGCCGCCCGCCGCTTACTCTCACCGGGCGGAAAGCTTTTTGTCCAGGTTCCCAACGCCGCTTGCTGGCAATTTCTGTTGCTCGGCGGCCGGTGGAGCGGCATCGACGTCCCACGGCACCTCATTGATTTCCGGAAAGCGGACGTAGAAAACTTGCTGGAGGAAACGGGATTTCTTGTGCTGCGGGAGAAATTTTTTTCACTGCGCGATAATCCGGCCGGCCTGGCGACAAGTCTGGCGCCGGGGCTCGAGCCGATGTCCCGGCGGGCGCGTCAGGTGCGCGAATCGGGCGCGCGGCGATTGCTGAAGAATCTTGCGTATCTGGCTCTGTCGGCGGCCGCCGTGCCGTTTACGGCGCTCGAAGCAGCCGCCGGGGCCGGGTCCACCGTCCTCATCGAGGCGGTTAAGAAGTGAAGCCTCCGGTGCGGCCGCCCTGGCACCGGCGATTGGCTGCCTGGCTGCCTCCGCCGCTTCGCCGAATGCTGCTGCGCTTCGAGGGGGCCATAGAGGTAAGGGTCCGCCAACTGGCTCTGTCGCTGCCGGCCGGCGCGAAGACGCTCGATGCCGGAGCCGGCGAAGGGCGATACGCCCGGCTTTTTGCACATTGTTGCTACATAGGCGTGGATTTGGGCGTAGGAGATCTCGGGTGGGATTATTCCCGGCTCGACGCCAGGGCCGATCTGGAGAGGCTTCCTTTTCGGGACGCTTGCTTCGCAGCAGCCCTGAACGTGACTGTTCTGGAGCACGTCCGGGAGCCGGCGCGGGTGCTGGCGGAAATCGCGCGCGTATTGCGCCCCGGCGCACCGTTCCTGCTCATCGCCCCGCAGGAGTGGGAGGTGCACCAGGCGCCGCACGACTATTTCCGGTATACCCGCTACGGACTGGAATGGCTGCTGCGCCAGGCCGGTTTCGTGGAAGTGCAGATCGAGCCGGGCGGCGGCTTCTTCACCTTGCTGGGACGCCGCCTGCTCGACTCTGTGCTTTTCTTCCAAGGGGGCTGGCGTTGGATGCTGTTTCCGCTGGCGGCGGCCGTCGCCGGGCCGGCGGGCGTGTTGTTGCCTTATCTGGATTTTCTGGACCGCGAGAAGCGTACCACCTTGGGATATCTATGCCTTGCCAAAAAATCGTCCGGTTGCTAATCCTCAGCTTGGTTGCTTGCGCCGCCGGCAATGCGCAATCTCCTCCCGTGTTCGACGGCCAGGCAGCCCTGGAAGCCACGCGGCACGTGGTTTCATTCGGCCCCCGCCGCCTTGGATCCGCCGCTCACGAACAGGTTCGGCAGTGGCTCAAAACCGAACTGCGGCAGCTCCCCTGCGAAGTGGGGGAGGACGCTTTTACAGCTCGGACCGTGCTCGGCCCCCGCGCGATGACCAACCTGATTGCCAAGTTCCCGGGATCTTCCCGCCGCATCGTGGTCCTGAGTGGACATTACGACACCTACGACCGCCCCGGTCTGCGCTTCCTGGGCGCCAACGACGGCGGCTCCTCGACGGGCATTCTTCTTCAACTGGCGCGCTCCGTCGCCCGAAGTGCGCACCGAGATACGATCTGGATCGTCTGGCTCGATGGAGAAGAGTCGCTGGTAAACTGGTCCGGCGAGGATCACACCTATGGCAGCGCGCATCTGGCCCGCCGCTGGCGCTCCGACGGCACAGCCGGCTCCATTTTGGCGCTGATTAATCTGGATATGATCGGCGACGCCGATCTGGATTTGGTTTACGACCTGAACTCGACAGTGTGGCTGCGTGATCTGGTGTGGTCGGTGGCGTGGCGCCTGGGCTACTCTGCTCAATTTCCCAGAGACCGGCCCAACGCCATCGCCGACGATCATGTCCCTTTTGCCGAGATCGGCATCGCGGCGTTGGATTTGATTGACCTCGATTATGGACCGGACAATGCATACTGGCACACAGCGAATGACACGATGGATAAGCTGAGTGCGCGCAGCTTCGGGATTGTGGGCCAGGTTGTGCTCGAGACACTTCGGGTTCTCGAACAGCGCGGCAGCGGCGGTTGAGGACGCTTGCGCGGCTGGAGGTTTTCCGGCGGCATCTGGGCTCGGCGTTCGGTCGAATTGTACACTGGGGGCGGAAAGCCGCTCCGGTGCGGCCAATCAGACGCTGGGCGCCGCGAGCGGGGGATGGGGAATATGAAGATCACGCGACGTTCGCTTTTTCGCTGGGCCGGCGGAGCCGCCGGCATGGCCGCGGCCAGCGTCCAGGTGCGGGCCGATGCGCCGGCGGACATTCGCATCACGGACATCCGGCCGCTGAGCGTCAACGGACGGACCTTGTTCGTGCTGGTGCGCGCTTCCAACGGCATGTTCGGCCTCGGCGAGTGCTCTCCCATGAATCTGCCGGTGCTCGCCGCCAACATTCAGAACGTCCTCCAGCCGCGGCTGCTGAACAAAGACCCTTTTCAAGTTGAGCCCCTTTATGACGAGCTGCTCTACCCGAACTTCAAGCTGGGGCCGATGGGCGCATTGTCGGAGGCGATCGCCGGCGTCGATATCGCCCTCTGGGACTTGAAAGGAAAAATTCTCGGCGTCCCCGTCTATAAGCTGCTGGGAGGCAAATTCCGCGACCGCCAGCCTGTTTACTTCAGTTATGGCCGCGGCAGCGCGAAACGCGACACTCCCGATGGCGTGGCCAGGTTGATGGCGCAGGCGGCCGAGCGCGGCTTCACCGGTGTGAAGATTCGCATGGACTTCGGCAGCGCCGTTTTGGACGCGCTTAATGACCCGTCCGAGGCGTTCATCTCCGCCATTCGCCGGGCCGTGGGCGACCACGTCGATGTCGCTTTCGACGCCAATAACGGCTACACAGCCAAAAGGGCCATCGCTGTCGGCAGGCGCCTTTACGAAAAATACAATATCGCGTGGTTCGAAGAGCCGACGCCGCAGTACGACTATGCAGCGATGGCGCAGGTGGCGGCGGCGCTCGAAGTGCCGATCAGCGCCGGCGAGCACGAATACACGATCTGGCAATTTAAGGATCTGATTGAGCAGAGCGGCATCTCGATCGTCCAGCCCGATGTGACCAAATGCGGCGGCCTCACCCAGGCAAAGAAGATTGCGGCGCTCGCTCTGGCCCATAACAAGCATATCGTCGTACACAACACGACGCCTACGGTCGCCACGGCGGCCGTTCTACACTTTGCTGCGTCCTGTTCCAATGCCGCTCGCCGCCAGGAGTATCCGGGAGGGCGGGCCGACCTCGATCGCTTCTTTGAAAACAAGCTCGAGTTCGATCGCGGGCTCCTGAAGATCCCGGAACTGCCGGGCCTGGGCTTGGTGGCAAGGCTGGGCGAGCTGGAGAAATTGTGACGTCGCGGCAACAGGATGGGCGTTCGGACCGGATGTAGCCGTTCGATGCTGAGGACGGCTCCCGCTCATGGCGCGATTCCCATGCCGCGGTGACTGCAAACATGTCCGTATGACCTCCTGTCCGACCTGCGGAGCACTTCTGCAAGGGGCCGCCGAGTGCCCCACTTGCGGGCCGGTGCGAACCGGTTTCGAGCGGTGGGCGGCGGCCCTGGCGTACTTGTGGATTACCGGTATTGTTTTTTTGTTCACCGCCCGATGTCGCGCCAACGCTTACGTCCGGTTCCATTGTTTGCAAGCCGTCTTTTACGGCGCGGCGGTGCTGTTGATGAATGCCGCGCTGGCTGTGGTGGCGGCCCAAATGGGGACCATGGGGGCATTCCCGATCATTTACGCCACGGTCTGGGGTGTGATACGAATCGGCTTGTTCCTGCTTTGGATTCTGGGCATGCTCAAGGCATATGAGGGGGTCGAATACAAGTTGCCTTGGATCGGGCATCTTGCCCGGAAATACGTTCCCGTCCGGAGGGCATAGGACCCTGGTAGGACTACTCATTTGCCCGTAAGGCCGATATAATACGCGGAGCGGAGGGCGCCATGCTTCGATTTGCGGCCATTCTATTGGTTTTCGTGACCGTGGCAGGAGACTTGAGCGCGCAGCAGAAGAAGCGCGTGGCGGTGCTCAACTTCGATTACGCGACCGTGCACAGCAGTGTCGCCTCGATTTTCGGCAGCGATGTGGACGTCGGCAAAGGGGTCGCCGATCTGCTCGTGGATGATCTGGTGAAAAGCGGGGTGTACTCGGTAATCGAGCGCAAGGCGCTCGACAAAATTCTGGCCGAGCAAAACTTCTCCAATAGCGACCGCGCCAATCCTCAGACGGCGGCCAGGCTGGGCCAGTTGCTCGGCGTGGACGCGATCGTGATCGGCAGCATCACGCAGTTCGGCCGGGATGACAAGGCCACGAACGTCGGTGGAGGCGTTCTCGGCGGGTTCGGCAGCAAGTACGGGATTGGCGGCGTATCTAAGCGCCAGAGCAAGGCCGCTGTTGGAATCACGGCCCGCGTGGTGAGCGTAGAGACGGGCGAGATCCTGGCCGTCGCCGAGGGAAAAGGCGAGTCCACGCGCTCCGGAGCCGGTCTTCTGGGCGCGGGAGGCGCCGGCGGCACGGCGGCTGGCGGCGGGTATGATATGACCAGCAAGAATTTCGCCGGCACCATTCTGGGCGAGGCGGTGAACCAGGCGGTTGCGATGCTAGCGCGAAATCTGGACCAGAACGCGGCCCGGCTGCCCTCCCGGAAGATCGCGGTTGACGGTTTGGTGGCCGACGTCTCCGGCAACACGCTGACGTTGAATGTGGGAAGCAAGGCGGGCGTGAAGGTGGGGGACCGGCTGCAAATACGCCGGCCCATCCGCGAGATCAAGGACCCGGCCACAGGCAAGGTGCTGCGGCGAGTGGAAGATAAACTCGGCGAAATCACCATCAGCGAGGTGGACGAAAACTCGTCGGTCGGCACGTATGCCGGCGCAGCGCCGAAAGTGGGGGACAGGGTGGCGGCGCTACCGTAACGAGAGGCGGCGATGTATTTCCAGCCCGGCGACACGGTCGGCGATTACGAGATTCTTGGCGTCCTCGGCGAAGGCGGCATGGGGAAGGTCTACAAGGTCCGCAATGTAATCTCGGACCGCGTGGAAGCTATGAAAGTGCTGCTGCCCGACCTGCACGGCGATCCGGAATTGGCTGACCGGTTTCTGCGGGAAATCAAGGTGCAGGCCAGCCTCGATCATCCCAATATCGCGGCCCTTCGCACCGCTCTGCGCGCGGAAAATCAGCTCATCATGGTAATGGAGTTCGTCGAGGGGCGCACGCTGGTGGACCTGCTCGAACAAGGTCCCATCCCTCTGCGTGCCGGCATCGAGTATATGTGCCAGGCGCTTTCCGCCCTCGCCTACGCGCACGAGCGCGGCGTGATTCATCGCGATATCAAGCCGGCCAACATCATGCTGGCGAACGACGGTGTGATCAAGCTCATGGATTTCGGCATCGCCAAAGCCGCCGCTGACCGTAAGCTCACGATGACCGGCACCACTATGGGGTCGCTCTACTACATGTCGCCGGAACAGGTGAAAGGAACGACGGCGCTTGACGCGCGCTCCGATCTTTATTCGCTGGGCATCACCCTTTATGAAGTCGTTACCGGGACGCGCCCGTTTAAGGGCGACAGCGATTACGCGATCATGTCGGCGCATCTGGAGAAGGCCCCGGTTCCGCCCATCGAGGTGCACCCCAACCTGCCGGGAGCGCTGAACGAGATTATCTTGAAATCGATTGCCAAGGATCCGGCGGACCGTTTTCAGAATGCGAATGCCTTCCGGACCGCGCTGAAGAGCGTGCAAGCGGAGCTTGTCCCGGAAGCTCCGGCATTTCCCGAAGCGCAACCGCAGGCTGCGCGAGCGGGAGCGGCCCCGACCCCGCGGCTTCATACCGCGCCACCGGTTTCGCCGCCCACGCCCCACGAAGCGATTCCCGCCGCTCCGCGCGGGTCGCCGCCGGCTGCGCGAAGATCCGCCCCGATTCCGCCTGCCCCCAGCCGCCGGGGTCTCTATATGCTGGCCGGCGGCGTGCTGACGCTGGTGCTGCTGATTGCCGCCGGCATAGAGGTGGCCAACTGGCGGAAAACCAGAGCGGGCGCTGATCAGCCGAGCAGTGGGCAACCGGCGAATGCAACGGGCAACCGGCCCGAAGCCTCGACGCCAGGCGTTTCGCCTGCCACAAATCCAACAGACCCTGCGCAGGCCGAGACGACACTGGCGGCCCCGGCAGGCCAGAGCGCCGCGGCGGAAGTTACAGGCGCGGCTCTTGCGGGTTCTGGAGGGCGGAACCCTTCGGCCCATGGAGATGTGGGGTCATCCGCTGCGCCTTCCCCCGGCCTCCAACGCGGGATGCTTCCGCCCGAGCCGAGCCGTACGGGACAAGCGGTGCTGGGCAACACGCCCCAGCAAGTTCCCCGACAGCCTGCGAATCGTACACCCCCGGCGGCTCCAACTAATCCGGTTTCAACTTCACCGGCCGCCCCGCCTCCGGCGGTTCCGGCGGACGCAGCGGCGCAAGCGTCGGAAGCGCAGCAGTTGCGGGAACGCATGATAGATCTGGCCGCTCGGGCCAACGCCGTGAAAGCCAGCATGGATGGCATCGAGCGGCAGCAACGAGCTTCCGGATTAAGCATGCGGGCCGACATGGCCGCAGCCGCCCAGCGTGTCCAATTTCTTATGGGCGAAGCCAATGGCGCCCTGGCCGCTCGCGACAATGCCGCGGCCAAACGCAATATGGACCTGGCCGAGCGGGATATCGAAAAGCTGGAAGCCTTCCTGGGGCGCTAAAAGATTTTCAAGAACAACGTCATTCGCGCCTTGCCGCATAGGCAACATATTGCCGGGAGACATCTATGCCTACGACCCGGCAATGCGGCTTTCGTTCATCGATCGCCAGAGCCAGCGATCCGGTCCCCGACCCCACGTCCAAAACGCGGCCCCGACCGGGAACTTCGGCAAAATCCACCAGTCGCGGGGCAATCCGACGGCTCCAGCCGCCCATGAAACGCTCGTAGGCTTCCGCATCCACGAACATTTCACCGCCTGGCTGCTGAGCCGTGAGAAGGGACCCGCCGGCCAGAATCAGAAAAGCTCTCCGTGACCACATGTCCGGTTCGAATGCAGCACTCGTGTTCCAAAGTCAAGGAGTGAATGCCGCTCCGTTTCTCGTCGGGAACTTGGCTTGCTGAGAAGAGCGGGCTCGCTTGGACCAGGTTTTGCCCGGCATCGGCATGCAGTTGCGCGGCAATCTTTTGACGGCGCGGCCGATCTGGGCCCGGCTCTTCAGTCCACGTAGAGGCGTGGAACTCGCTTCCCGATGCCGCAAAGAATTTCGTAGGGGATCGTCCCGCAATAGTCGGCGATTTCCATAGCATCCAGGCTCTCACCGCCGTCTCGCCCCAAGATGGTAATGTAGTCGCCCGCCCGCACGTGCGGAGTGGAAGTGAGATCGACGAGGCACACATCCATGCTCACCAGCCCGACGATGCGCACTCGCCTGCCGCCGGCGAGCAAAGGCCCTCCATTGGAAAGCCGCCGGTCCAAGCCATCGGCGTAGCCGGCTGCAACGACCCCGATTCTCATCGGCCTTTCCGTGCGATACGTGGCATTGTAACCGAGCGGCGCTCCGGCTGGAAAATCGCTGACCGAAAGCACCTGCGCTTTCCAGGTCAGGACCGGCTGCAAGCGCGGCGGCGCAGGCGCATTCTCGCCACGCGCCGGCATCACGTACCCGTAAAGAGCCAGGCCCGGCCGCACCATAGAAGCCCGCGTTTCCGGCCAATAGACCAGCGCGGCGCTGTTCGCCAGATGGGTAAAAGGCGGATGGATGCCGCGGGCGGCCAGAGCGGCCGCGAAACGCCGGAACCGCCGGATCTGCTCTTCGGTTTGTCCGCTTGTGAGGTCTTCGGCCGAGGCGAAGTGTGTGGCCAGACCTTCCAGCTCGAGGTCCGGCCGCCGCGCTAGCAAGCACGCAATCTCATCCAGGCACGCCTCGTGGAACCCAAGTCTTCCCATGCCGGAATCAAACTTCAAATGCAGGGACCGGCGGCCATTCTGTGGCGATCTGTCCGCTGGCGAGAAGGAGCCCGGGCCTGCGGCCCCGCCCAAGCGGAGATGGGTCCCCAGGCCTGTGTGCTCCTGTTTTTGCAGCCAGGCGTCGAGATCGTGAAGCTGATCCATGCTGTGCAGCATTTGGGTGAGGCCGAATTCCGCAAGAGCGTCCTGATCGCTGCGTGCAACGTCAGCCAGGACGATCACTCGGCCCAGAACGCCTCCGCGCCGCAGCTCGATGGCTTCAGGAAGAGACGTAACGGCAAACCAGCGCGCTCCGGCCCCCTCGAGCGCCTTGGCTACTTCTACGGCGCCATGGCCGTACGCGTCGGCCTTTACCACAGCCAGGATCTCAACAGAGGTTCCTACCAGCCGCTGGATTGCCTGATAGTTTTCAATCAGCTTATGGCGGGAAATTTCGACGAACGTCCGTTCCACCGATTGTTATTGTATCGATTCCGGAGGCGGCTCGGCGTCTCCCAAATCTTCGGCCCGGTTCTCGAATTTCGTGTATTTGTGCAGGAACGCCAGATCGATCTTCCCGGTCGGGCCGTTTCGCTGCTTGGCGATGATCAACTCGGCGAGGCCGTGCAGATCTTCCCGGTCCGGCTTGTAAACCTCTTCGCGAAAGATGAACCCCACTAGGTCTGCGTCTTGCTCGATCGATCCGGACTCGCGCAGGTCGCTCAACTGCGGCCGGTGATCGCCTGTGCGAACCTCTGGCGCGCGGCTAAGCTGGGAGAGCGCCATCACGGGCGCCTTGATCTCTTTTGCGAGCTGCTTCAAGCCTCGTGAGATCACTGAAATTTCCTGATTGCGGTTCTCGAATTTCCCCTTGCCGCTCATCAACTGCAAGTAATCGATCACCACCAAGGCGAGATCGCCTTTCTCGCTTCTCAGCCGCCGGCACTTGGCATGCATCTCCATCAGGTTCGTGCTGGCCGAGTCATCGATATACAAGGGGCTGCGGACCAGTTGATTCAGCGCTCCGGAAAGACGCCGCCGTTCTTCCATATTCAAAAAGCCGCCGCGGAAGCGATGGCTGTCCACGCGGGCCAGCGCGCACAGCATGCGCGAGAGCAGCGACTCCGCCGACATCTCCAGCGAGAAAATCGCCACCGGCCGGCCAAGCTTGACGGCCACGTGCTGAGCGATATTGAGGGCCAGAGCCGTTTTGCCCATGGAGGGCCGCGCCGCGATGACGCAAAGCTCCGAGGGCTGAAGGCCCGTGGTCATCTCATCCAGCTTCGTGAAGCCGGTGCTTAGGCCGCGCAACCGCTTGCTGGGATCGAGAAAAGTGTTGACGCCGCCGGGAAATCGCTCGACGATCTGCCGGGGGCTCGTCAACCCCCCGCGGATGCGTGAATCGCCCACCTTGAGGACGAGTTCCTCCGCCTTGCTGAGGATCTCATCCACTTCCTCGCCGGCCTCCAGGCACTGCCCCATAATGTGCTGCGAGGTATAGATGAGTTTCCGGAGCAGGGCCTTGTCCTTGACGATGCGGACGTAGCTGTCTATATTTTCCAGGCGCGGCAGGCCTTCGGTCAGTGCGGAGAGATAAGCTACGCCGTCGCAGGCTTCGAGCTGGTTGTTCTTGATCAGCTCGTTGGCCAGAGTGACGTAGTCGATTTTTTCTGAACGCGCATGCAGGTCCGACATGCGCTCGAAAATTTTCCGGTGCTTTTCGAGGACGAAATCGTCGGCGTCGAGTGTGCCGGCGACTTGAGGGAACACCGCGTCCGCCAGCAAGATCGAGCCGAGCACGAATTGCTCCGCCTCAATATTGGCGGGCAGGCCTCTATCAAAAGCGATTCCACCAGGAGCGGAAGTCATGACCAGGGGCGACGACGGTTGAGAGTAAACGATCCTCCGGCTGGCGTGACAAAAAAATGTTTCGCGTTTGTTTCGAACCGGTTACATTGTGAATCACGCCGAAACATCCACAATTGGATAGGTAGAGCCCTTTAGCCTTTTTCTTTCAGGGAATTACGCTGTGAAACCTCATGTGCAAAACCGGCCCGGCCGGCGCGATGCGCCATGGAAAACAAGCCATTTGATTGCAGCGCTTTACAGTAGAAGCGTTCGTATGAAACATCACCAATTCACACCCGAGTTGTTTGTAACAATGTAACAGGTTTCTGTGGCGAAGAAAAGAGAAATTTTGGGAGAACACGTGGGGAAGATCGAGCTCCGGCGAAGCCCTGTCGCCGGCATTGACACGTCCTGCTCCAGCCGATACACTAAAGTGACCTTTCAAGACAGTCGGGGCGTGGCTCAGCCTGGCTAGAGCGCCTGGTTCGGGACCAGGAGGTCGGTGGTTCGAATCCACTCGCCCCGACCATTTATCCCACAAGTTTTCATAACTGTACGCCGATCCAGGTTTCCTACCTGTGATCGGCGTTTCTGCTGGTGTGACCAGATTTGTGCCCACCCTGTGTCACCATTTCCGGATGGCGAGCTTGGTATGATGCCAGCAGGAAGCGAGACCCTATGCGCGGGCAAGAGATTCCCATCCCGGACGAGCGGCTTAAGGAATTTTGCCGCCGCTGGAAGATCGCGGAGCTACGCTTGTTCGGCTCCGCCCTGCGTGAGGATTTCCGCCCGGACAGCGATCTGGACCTGCTGGTGAGCTTCGCGCCAGAGGCCGACTGGAGCCTGCTGGATCATGTAGCGATGGAAGAGGAACTCTCCAGCATCCTTGGCCGCAAGGTCGATCTCGTTTCGCGCCGGGCCATCGAACGGAGTTCGAACTGGATCCGGCGCAAGGCGATTCTTGAAAGTGCGGAGCCCTATTTTGTCGCGCGATGAAGGCAACCTGCTGGACATACTGAAAGCTGCGCGTCTGGCCATCGAGTTCAAGGGCGCGGCAGAAAAGGCCGAGTTCCTCACCGACCTGAAGACACAGTCGGCCGTATTGCACCAGCTCCTCATCATCGGCGAAGCTGTGAAGCGTCTCTCTCCCGAGTTCCGGGCAGCCCATCCGGAAGTCCCCTGGAAACTGATCGCCGGAACGCGCGACAAACTCATCCATTTCTACGAGGGCGTGGACTTGGACGAAGTTTGGAAAATGGTGACCGCGGATCTCCCTCAACTAATTCGGTGGATTGACCCGCTGGTTCCTCCTAATTCCTGACGGCTCGCTGGCGGCCAGCGCACGCTCAATATGCGCCCGGGCGCGTTCTAACGCGGCTTGTACTACATCTACTTGCGGATGCACATAGCGCCGGGTGATTGAGAAGTCGCTGTGGCCCGCGAGGTAGGCAAGCGTGTACGGGTCCATGTGAGCCGCCCAGCGAGTCAGGCAGGTGTGCCTGAGATCGTACATCGTGAACGGCTGCACCTGGGCCAGCGCGCAAGCCCGGGGGTGCTGCTTCTTGAGCGTGGACTTCTCCATATGCCCGCTTCTCGTCGGTGCGGGGAACACCCATTCGCCACTGGCGCGCTCCCGCCGCAGGTCGAGCAGCGCAGCGGTCCGTTGGGTGAGCGGCAGGACTCGCCGGGCGTTCGAGGTTTTGCCACAGGGTACATGGACCGCCCCGTCGCGGATGTGTTCCCAGCGCAGGTGGTAGCATTCGTCCGGCCGCATGCCGGTGTCAATCAGCAGCGTCGTGACGTCACGAAGCAGGTAGGGGTCCTGCGGCGCGATCGGCTGCTCCCCGCGCAACCGGGCGCGGATGCCGGTCAGTGCGCGCTGGTATGCGGCAAGGATCTCGTCGCCTATCTGCGCAGCCGCCGCGAGATACCGTGACTCTTCTGCGGGCGTGAGGACGCGGTCTCGGTGATTCTCTCCCGGCAGCATTTCGACTTTCGGGAGGAACTTCTCGACACGCCTCCATTCGACAGCCAGCCTCAAAACACGGCGCAGAACCTCCAGACGACGGTTGATCGTGGCGACCGCATGCTCGGAATCCCGCAACTTCGCCACATAGCCAGTGACCTTCTCTGCGGTGATCGAACCGAGTGGGCATCCATGCAGCGGCGGATACGAGGCGAGCAGCTTCAGGCCTGCCCGGTAGTATTCGAGCGTCTTGGGCTTGTCGGCGAAGCGGCTCTCGACATATGGCTTCACATCGGACTCGATGAATTCGCCCAGCGTGGCCTCGCGTTTCTTCTCGCGGATGCCCACTTCGCCCTTAGCCAGCGAGGCGCGGTGCGCGGCTTCCATCTGCTGTGCCACTCGTTTGTTGGATTGGCGGGTGCTCTCGCGGATCAGTTCGCCGTTCCAGACGAACCGGTACCAGTAGATGTCGCCGCGTTTGTAGAGGCCCATCGTCGCGCTCGCTTCACTCTGTTACCTTCAATTCGCGGAATCATCAACTCGCCGTTGGCGGCGGCCGGCGCGTGTCAACCGTGTCAACCGCCGTCAACCGTCTTTTCAACGCCTCACGCTAGTCACAGCGTGGGATCGTGAAACCCGAAGTCGGGGCCGGCCCGGAAGGACCCGGCGGAACTTTCAGACTCCATCGAACCGCCGCCAGCACTTCTTCGCGGGAAAGTTCGCCGCGGGCGTCCAGGACATCCGCAAGCACGAGGATGCGTCCCCAGTGTTTCTCCACCACGCCAAAGGCGCGGCGCCGCATTTCGAAGAGCCAGGTGGCGACCTCGCGCGGCTCGGCGTCGGGCAAGGCCAGCATGGCGATGCCGCGGGCCCGCGCATTGTCGTCCAGCGACTTGCCGGGACGCGGGTTCTCAACGTGTTCGGTGACTCCCCGATCGTCTTCCACCACGACACGGACCACCGGAACTCCGAAGCGAAGAGCGGCGATGCAATGCCCAGCTTCATGGACGGCGATGCCCCGGCGGGTGCGCCGCTCCGCAAAGGGGAGCAGCCTCTCTGCCTCTGGCCCTGCCAGCGCAACCACGGTCACGATTTCGGCCCGCGTCATGCCGCCTCCTCGCCCAGCAGCCGCCGGGCCGTGCGCTGAGCCTCCACCGGATCTTCCAGGCGCTTGGCTTCGGCTTGCAGGTTCCAATACCGCTGCCGCATCTCAACGGTCTTCGGCGTGAGCTGGATGAAGTCCATCGGCAGCGCGTCCGGATCGAGATTACGCCGGTCAACCGGAGTTACAGTCCGCCCGAAGAGAATCGAGATCGGAAAGACCTCCACTTCCATCAGCGCGGCCAGCTTGTCGAGCATCCGTTGGGCTTCTTTGTGGATGTTGAGGATTTCGCCGTCCAGCTTCTCGGCCTCGGCCATGATTTCGGCGCGGCGAGCTTCGGCCACGGCGAGCACCGCCACCTGGCGCTCCTCGTTCAGCTTGGCCAGCGCAGCGCCCAGAGCCGTGCGGCGCGCGCTGGCTCGTGCGATCCGGTCCACTGCGCCGTCGAAGCCCGGTTCTCCGGCCAGCGCCGCCGCTTCGGCCTCGGCAGTTTCAGCTTCCTGCCCGGTCATGGTGAGTTGTTGTTCCAACTCCGCGATGCGCTTGTCGATGCGGCGCACCGCGGAAATGGCTTTGTCGGTGTGGTTCATCTTCGCTTTGTCTCCTTTCGGAAATGGGGTTTGCGGAACGAATCCGGGCGCAGTATGCCGTTGAACGTCCGCTTCCACTGCGCAATCTCATCCCGCGCCGCTTGGTCGTGCACGGCTGTAATCAAGTCGACTTCGGCAACGGTCCAGATCTCGCCGCGCGGGATGCCATCAAGTTCGATCAGCCGCTGGGCGTCCGCTTCATCGGCGACCAGAAAGTGACGCGCGCCGTTGCGTTCGAACTTCACGGCGTGGCCGCAGAGGTTGAATGGTGCGAGTTCTGTTGGTTTCGCAGGCTCGCTCTGTGGCGTCCAGGCCAACCACTTGCTCGTCATGGCTTCTCCCAGACCCGCGGGTTGACTTCGTAGCGGTTGGAGGGCCGGCCACCAAGGGGCCCAGATTCCCCAGCCAGGCTGCGCACCCATCCGGCGTCTTCCAACACCTCGGCGGCGAGCTTCACGGCTTCCGGTGAATCGAGGCCGCTCCAGCCCTTGAGATAAACCTCGCGACAGGAGAAGAAACCACCGGCGCCAACCTTTCGCGAGCGAATCTTCTCGGCCAACTCGCGCGCCGCCCGCAACTGCGGCGTGACCACGCAGGAGTAGACCCGCCGCGCGTGAGACTCCAGATACTCGCACCAGGCTGCCGCCCGCCGGGCCTGATCGAGGCGAATCTTTAGGTCAATCCCGCGAGGCGCGCCTACAGAACCTTCAGAACTCCGGCCCGCGCGCTCGGCCAGTTCGAAGAGCAGTGCCAGCGCGGGCATCAGCTTCCTGTACTTGGAAAGGTGCGAAACCAGCGCCGGGTGCAACTCCTCGCCGCGGACCTTGGTTTCGAGTTCCTCAAGCCAGGCAACGAACAGTTCCTGCGCTCCGGCATCGAACTGGAATCGCGCGGGCGCCTCGGCGTCCAGTTCGATCAACGACCGGAACGCCTGCTCGGCCCGCTGCTGACACGCGGCATTCGCCGGCCGGTCCACGTAACGCCAGTCGGACGCAGTATCCGGCCAAACCAACCCCTGGAACCGTTGCACCAGCCCATCGTTCGACGGCCCATCCTCCAGCGCATCCACCAGGTAGGAACGCAGGCGGCCCGGCTGGATGCCGCCTACCATCGACATGCAGCAGTGCTCGACGTGGATGGTGCCGCGGCCGATCCGGTCGATGGTGTGCCCGGTATCTCCGTTCCAGGCTTGCAAGCAGAAGGCGCGCTCTCCTTCGCGGCCCGCGCGGTCGAGCTGGCTCCACCAGCCCGTGAGTTCGTCGCGGATGACGAGGACACCCGCCGGATTCTCACTCATCGTCTGGTGCAGCGCTTCGAAGGTGGCGTCGTTGATGATGAGGCGGCGAAGCGCCGGTTCTTCGGGAGCATCCGCGGGCCGCTCCGGCGTGCCGTGTCCTTTCTTCGCTGCCGCTTTGAATTGGTCGCGCCAGGCTGCGCGGCGCAGTTCGTACTCCTCCTTCTCCCGCTCGTATTCGGCAAGTTCCTCTTCGTACTGCTGCCGCCAGTCGGCCTGAATGTCCACGAGCGGCCGCACCATCGCCGCCATCACCGGCGACTTCATGAAGCCCGGCGGCGCGATGATCCCGCCCCAGAGGTTCGGCACGACCACCCAACTGGCGTCCCGCGCTTTGGGCTGGATCACCGCACGGCGGCTCACCACGCCCGCCAGACACAGCACGGCGACCGCGGCCGGGTAGTCCGCGGGCACCTGCATGCGGTCGGCGACATCGGCCACCAGTCCGCGAAAGGCCTCGGGCAGCAGTTCCAGGTCGAAAGGCAACACGGGCGGCAGCGTCTCCGCCAACGGCTCGGGTGTTGGCCATTCTTCGCCAACGTGGGCGCGTGTGGGCCGTTCCGTGGCCGCCTCGGCCAGTCCCCATCGATCTTTGAGCGCGGCGAGCCCTGGGGCGTCCACTGGCGGCGCTTCGTCGACCAGCGCTTGCAACTGGTCGAGAGTGCCGCCGGCCTGCTTCCAGTCCGTAACATCGCCCTTCGCGGGCAGCCCGGGCAGTTCGACAACCCGCAATGAGGCGGCGACTGGAAGAAGCTGTTCGGCAACCGCCGCCGCGTGCTTCCGTCCCGGCGCGTCGTTGTCGGGCAAGATGACGACGTGACGGTTGCGGAAGTAGCCGAGCCACCTGGCATAAAGATGACTCGCGCCGCTCCCGCCAGGATTGCAGGAGGCGACGAGACCCCAGGACTCGAGCGTTTCAACATCCTTCTCGCCTTCGGGCAGATAGATGGTCTCCGCTGCCAGCACCCGCGGCAGCCGGTACGGCACGCGCGGGCATTCACGGAAGCGATACTCGGCGCCGTCGAAGTCCAACTGGTCCGAGACTCGTCTCCAGGTCGGCTTTCCGTTGGCGCGTGCCGCCCGGGAATCGGGCATGTACTTGCCCTTATCGAGACCGATGACCAGCTCACCCGCCGGCACGCCGCCAGTGCGCTCCGGATCCGTGGTCCCTGCCCGCTCGACGCCGCTCGGCCGCACTTGCACGAAGGTCTTCGCGCCATCGGGTTTCCGGTACCGGACCACCTCGTAGAGCAGATCGCCGTTCTCGTCGGTGTAGGCGTAGCGAGCTTCTTCGCGCCAGCCGCCGGTGGAGGGTTTTGCGGGTTTTGTTGGTTCGCTTCGGCCCACGAGCCGGAAGATCTCGGCTTTGCGCGTGGGGAAGTCGCCTCCGTGAAGCGCTTCCTCGAGGTCAAGCAGGTCCCCGCCCCGGCCGCATTGCGAATGGCAGAACCATTGGCCCGTCTCTGGATTGACCGAGAAGTTCAGGTCCTTGCCCTGATGAATCGGGCAGGGCGCCCGCCATTCACCGCCTGACTGCTGCTTCAAACCGGGCACGCGGGCGCGGCAGTACTCCGCGATCTCCGTCGGGGTGAACCGGATGGGTGCGCCGCTTGGTTCAGCGCGCATCGCACGCCGCCTCCGGCTTCACTTCGCGCCCGCGCAGCCAGGCATCGACATCTTCACGCCGGTACCGCACGCAGGCTCCGGCTTTGATGTAGGTGGGGCCCGTCTTGCGTTGTCGCCAGCGCCGCACGCTGGCGAGCGACACTCGTAGCAGCCGGGCTACCTGTTTCTCATCGAGAAGCTCCATTTCGCACCTCTGCGCCAAGGTGCGAAAACTCGGCGGCGGGGCAAGTTCTCGGCGAAAACTCCGGCAAGTGGTTCAAAACAAAAGAAAGAAAAATGTTCCTGCAGGTTACCGAAAACTCGGGCGACCGCTCAGAACTTGTATGAGGGGCTTACGCCGAGCTGGAACGCCGTCTGGTAACCGGCCGCCGTGGCGGGAATCGGATCCCCATGCGGGATCTGAAAGTGCTCGCGGAGGCGCTTGCGGATGGTCTCGACGTGCTTCTGCGTCTTGGCCCACTGGCGGGCCTGGACCTCGAGCGCCCGGTGCAGTTCCTTGTCGCGATCCCTGGCCGGCTTGAGAACCGCCTCCGGAACCCGCCGTTCCGGTTTCTGAAGCACGCCCTTGTTTTCCGCCATCACCCGGAGCAAGACCCACGCCTGATCCGGCTTGCCGTTCCGTTTGTCCTCGAATCCAAACTCGGCGTAGTTCAACGTGGAGTATGCGTCGCCACGCTTCACCTGGACACGTTCTTCGCTCAAGAAGATGATCGAGACCTCCTTGTCCCACGCGAGGGGCGGCGGTTCCGGCTCTAGCTGCGGCGCCTCGGGCGAGGGCGGCATCAGCGCCTTCTGATTCTGCTTCTTCCGGGCGAGCGCCTCTTCCAGTTCCCGCCTGGCTTCGGCCTCCTCCGCGAGCATCTCCGGCGTCATGCCAACACCGCCCATCCCCGCCGCCTCCCAGCTTCGCTGTCGACGCTCCGCCTCCGCTAGGTATCCCGAGCGCACGATATCGAACAGTGAATCGCGATGCTCTGCGGCTGCGGCAGCAACGGCAGGATGATGATCCGCGCCGGCGGCGGCCTCCGCCAGCACTTTCTCTAGCCAAGCTTTGAGATCCATTTCCGGGTCGAGCGCCTGGCCGCCGATCAGTTCGAAAAGCTGCGCCTGCACCACTTCAGCCAGGTACGCCCGGATCGCCGCGTCCCGCTCCGCCCGCGCCTTCGGCCGGAACCGCGAAGGCTGCCGCCGCAAGAACGGCTGGAGTCTCCGGAGGGCGTCGGCCTTGACAATTTCGAGGGTTCGGCTCATCGTCGAACGCAGCCAGGAGTCCAGTCAGGAAACTGGACGAAAAAGGCCGAGCCCGAAGCTGCTCGAATGGCCGAGGCGGATCGGCCCTCCAACTGGTGCCGGAAACCGAAGCCGAAGCCAGTAACCTCGGCGGTCGCCGATGAAGGCTGTTTCGCTTCTCTGGTGTCTAGGCAAGTGCACAGCGACCCATTCTGGACTCCCTACCTGCTCAACCGTCACCTCCTCCGTGTCGGCAAATTCTCGAAAAGATAGCTCACGCCGGATCTGGTTCTCGATCGACTCACCGAGCCGGGGTTTGCCTCCCCTCAAGTGGTGCCGCGGAGGCACATAAGGGGTAACCGACTGCCATACGGCCGCTGGAGCGCCATCGAAACCCGGAGGCAAAGGTACGGCTCGATCCAAAGGTACGAGGCGTACCTTCCAAACGTCCACCCGGTTGCCAGCTGCGGCCCACGAGAATTGCCGGCGCGCCGCTTTCAGCAAAGCTGCCTGTTCGTTGTCATCAAACGGGCGACCGTTCCGCCAAGCTACGAGCCGTACCGGTTCACCATCCTCGCACCAAACCAAGTACTCCGTATGACGGTGACCTTTCAGTGGCTTGCCCTGGGCGTCTTTGCCAGCCATCTCAGCTACCACTTCACGGACTTTCGGAGGCGCCTTGCTCCAGGTGATTTGAGGGTCGCCGGTCAACTTGCAAAGCATCTCCTTCAAGACGGCGCCGCGAAACTTTGCCGTCAGCCGGACGATGGCGCGAGCTTCCGGCGGCACGTTCCAACCGATGGCGAACTGGATCAGGTTGGTTTCACGATAGGTCCTCCGTCCAGTTCCAGCTGCTCTCGCGACCGGACGCGGCGGTCGCGTAGCGTACAAAAGCCGCGCACCTGGAGGTACGGAACGCTTCACACTCTCCGGATCGTCCGTCACCCGCTCGATGTCTTCTCGTCTGGCGGTAGATTCTGGCGCAAGCACCGGCACGCTTCCTGCGATCCGCCGTTCCATCAGCGCGCAATTAGCCGCCGGAGCCTTGGTGGCATCCATCTCAACGCCAATCCGCGTGAATGCCTCTGCCCGGCCAAAGTAGGTCATTCGCTTGAGACATTCATTCAGCGCCTCGGCGAGAGCCTCGTTCCACTGGTCACCTTCCAGGAACCACCAGACGGCGCCATCCGCGTCCGGCGGTAAGCAAATGTAATTGTCCTGTGCGAGGCTTTTGCTGTATGAGCGAAGGGCGGCCCTCTTCTTCTCCTTGGGGTTCCATCCGAACTCCACCGGGAAATACTGGCGCACCGGAGCACCGCGCTGTGTGTGTAGCGGGAGATGAAACGCGTACGAACTCTTGCACAGCGCATCAATTAACGGATCGAGACATCCGTTCGCCCGGTCAGGATCCTCGCGCCACCATTGGTACCAGCGAGCCACGACGCCGCGAACCAATCGCCACGGGCTCGGCGGCCACTCGCCGTAGGGATCGTCGAACGGGTTGATGCGCCACGGAGTGGCGTGCAAGCGCCCGAGCGGAAAGATCTGCTTGAGCACGATCCGCATGGTTATTCGTTTTCTTCTTCGTCCTCAGCGCCGTTTGTTTCGCCTTCCTCATCTGGCTTCTGCTCTTGGTCCTCGTCTCCTTCACCCTTACGTTTCAGTTCGTCCCAGGGCCAGTAGATGTCAGTGACGCTGGGTTGCTGGAATCCCGCCTGGTTGACCGCGCTCTTGATGTCCACGTCAATCGTGACTTCCTGACCTTTGTCGTCGCTGAGCTTGGCGCATTTGAGGTGGCAGCCCGAGCGGAAACGGTAGGGCGTCTTGCACAACTGCTCGATCTTCCACAGTGCTAGCGCAACCAGGAACTTCTTCTGCTCGTCGCCAAGGCCAAGCGTGTTGTCGCCATTCTTTCGGCCAAATGATCGCACGAGCGCCGTATCCAGAATGAACGTGGCGCGAATCTCGCGCGCCGTTGCATCGTCTACGGCAAAGATCGGCTGGCCTGAAGTGGTCTTGCGAAGCCGGTCGAACTTGACTCCCGATCGATCTACGCGCGAGGCTCCGAAGGCCTCCAGATGCGCCGTCAAAACGCGCGGAATCTTGATCTGCCATTGCGGAAACAGGACGCCGTGAACGAGAGAATTGGGGTCGTAGCGGAAGATTGTCTTGAAGACGTTCCACCATTTGTCGGCTGGAGGATGCGCTTTCTTCTCACCGTCCAATTTGATCCCGAAATTGTCAGGCTCGGCCAATTCGTCGCCGAAGCTTTTGTCGCAGAGAGTACCGTCGTCCTTAAGTCGCTGTGCGCCCTTGCCGTCCCACTTCAGTGTCTTCTTGGGTCGATTGCCAAAAAAGTATGTGGAGGCGATCCGATGTCCCTCGGTCAAGCTCGTCACGACCACTTCCCGCTTCTCGGGAGGGAGCTTGCCGTCCTCCAGCTTGCCTGTTACGCAACGCAAGTAAGGCATGCCCTGGAGATCGTCGACAAGTTCGTAGTCGTGCGCTCCCCGCATGCAGAGCGCCTCCAAATGATTCGCCATGCTGGCGGCGCTGTCCACGATGCACACGTTTTCAACGGCGCCGTTGCTTCGAGGCGCCTTGTAGATGACGTGCCCCACTTCTGGGAAACCGGCCGGTTGGAAGCGGTCGAGGCCGGCAACGGGCTGGAAGAAGGCGAAGAGCACAAGCGGTTCTCGTTTCTCCAAAACACCACTTGGGGTGAGGGTTTCAGGCATAGGCGATCTCTCCTTTTTCTTTCTGTGGCCGAAGCCAGCGTTGAATCAGTGATCCTCGCTCGCGCACAGGAATCGTAAACAGAAACGACGCCAGCAACCGTTCAGGATCTTCAATGAGCCAGGGCGCCTCGGTCTTGACGAGCCACGTCTTGGCCATCGCATAACGGCTCATAGCAAACGCCACTGCGGCATCCGCTTGACCAGTTCGAATGAGAGCAATCAGCCGGCGCGCGGCCGCGGGAGTGCGCGCCCTGCTCTCCGGGTCCAGGACGTTGTCGTCCGAACCTGGCGGCCGCACCGGTTGCAGGTCGAACAGGGGCTGGAAGAGTCCGAACATCGCTAGGGCCCCACCGATCGGAACGATGCCACCATCCCGGTCTATTACTGTTGCGGCGACAGACTGGGGTAACCCGCGCCAATCGAAGAGGGCAAGGCGCGAAAGCCAGCGCTCCAGAAACTGCTCATCCACCTGACCAGCGAGCCACGCATCCACATACTGACAAGATGCCGGCAGGAGAAGACGCGCAGGCGGCTCTTCGCGGGAGCTATGCTTCGTTGCCTGTTCCCAATCCAGCACTCGGCGCGTAAACACATTGGCTAGAACACGCGGGAGTTCTCCCGGGCCCCATACCCAGCGCAAGGGGGCCTGTTTTGGATGGACATACCGGCCATATTGCCAATCGACGCCGAAACGATACAGGGCAAACGGCCGGGAGGCGGGAAAACCGGAAACCGCGGCCAGAGCCAAACGCGCTTCAAGAGGCGGAGTTTCAGAGCCGAACAGTGCCGGAAGCCATTCAACCGGCAAGGGCTCCCAGGAAACCTGCCTTGCCCGATAGCCTTGATTGCGATCCACTTTGTCCAGAGCAGCTACCACGGCGTCCAGCAAGCCGCATGCTACTTTCGAATCCGACGGCGATGCAGCCAGTTGGATCATGGCGCGCTCGATTGGCCCCCGGAGGCCGGCAAATCTCCAGCGCTGCCCCTTCTTCTCATCGCGGGGCAAGCGGTCAACGAGTGCGAGGATGCGTTCAAGGGTGCTTGCCAGGGGTGTCGCCGCTTCGGCCGGGTGATTCTGAATTTCGTTTGTGGGCAGGACGATGTGGCCCTCAAAGCGAGGCTCAAAAGTGTTCGCGCTGGTTGTGCGACCCAACGAAAAACGCAGGAAGCCAGTGATCCCAGCATCTACACCCCGCTCCACGATTGCGGTTGCGAACGCAGCCGGGGTGACCGCGCCGCGCCCACGAACTTCCGCGCGGCCACGAGTAAACAGAGCACGAACCTCCGGCAAGGTCATCGGGCGGTTCCATACTGGTGCCCAGACCTCGGCGTTGTCGCGTCCGGCCTCTCCGGCGACGTCCGGTGCGGCTGCTTGCGTAACGAACGGAAAGGCTCCGACGGCGCGCGCTCGCGATCCCAGCCTCCTCGATGCAGCCCCCGCGAAAAATGGAAGGCCTTCGCACGCCAGGGCCATGGCCCAGGGGGAGACGAGTCCTTCGCGATACGGATTCTGGCCACTGTTGTAGAGCTTGTTCGCGTCGCTGAACCACGAGGCAGCGTTGAGTTTTTCTAGCAGCCAGGACAGAGGTTTGCCCGTCAGGAACGACTCAAGCTCTTTGCGTGCCTGCCCAGAGGCCTTGGTTGATTCTTTTTCTAGTTCATCGACGGCCTTCTTCCATCCATCCGAAAAGGCGCGCTTGCCCGCATTCCCTCCGCTTCCAAGCAAAGGATTGAAGTGCGCGCGGTCGCGAGGGACAACATGGGCTGCAAACAATTCAAGATGTTCCTCGGAGGCACGAGCCTGCCAGTCCGTGAGAGGACCGCCCGACTTGCGCTTTGTACTTTCCTTTTGCTTGTCAACCCAGCCACGATCATAGGGCGTCCACTGCTTGTTGGTGGATACCTTCATGAGTTGATCGAGTAAGGCGTCAGGGCTGTCAGGCCCGCCCACCACATGCAGCACACCGTCCTTCCAGGCGATCCGCACTTCCGGCCATTTGCGGGCGAGCAGCCGCAGGAGTCCAAGCGACGCCAAGTAGTTGCCCAGGCTGTCTGGCCGCAGACCGGGAAGCGGAACCGCAGGGAGATTACGCGGGCTTGTGCTCACAGGCTGTCTCCTCGGGCTTGATACTCTGCGATGGGTTTCCGCTGGCGCGCCAGTCGGCGGCACGCACCAGTGCCTCTAAATACGCGAGGGCGAAAGGTCCAAGCCTCTTCGGCTCGCCGTCCGGAACGACGGCAGCGTGGGAAGTTTCATCGGTGCGCCACGGGCCGAGGAGGTCGGAAACGAGCCCCGTCCAACCGGCGCCAGTCAGAGCGAAGCGGTCACTTTCCCATTGGCCCTCCGCGCCGTCTTTGGCAACGCTGAAATCCAGGGGCCACACCGATCCATCCACGTTGATGGCGCCGGGATCGCGAGGCACGCCAAAAACGTCATCTACGGTGTCTGTGATGCTGCGCAAAACCGTTCTCACTTTGCCGTGGTGCGCCGCTGCCAGATACACGGCGAGCGCAGGGTAGGAAGCCGTACCGTCACGATAGCTCCGCCACATGGCAAGTGCGGAGGCGGCTTCGTGCCGCAGCCCGGGCCGGAATGCAACATGACCAGCCCAGCGAACGTCAGCGATCCCCCTCAGCCTATCGAGCTCCTCAGCCGTGAGCTTCGTGCTAACCGCCCAGCGCAGCCGCACCACGTCTTCGCGCCCCCGCCTCCGCGGCTCAGTTGGCAGTTCCAGGCAATCCGGCCGCAGGTCACGAACGGCCTCGCGAATGGCATTACTGGCCGCAACCGCGTCGATGGCAAGAACTCGTGGGCACTTCGCCCATGGGCCGCCGTCCAACTCGCGGCCAGAGGGCAACTTGCTCTGCCACTGCGGATGTGTCTTGCCGATATCGTGCAGCGCGCTGGCCTCGATCACCGCAGTCCGGTACGGTTCGTCGAGCCGCAACGCCTCGCAAATCCCCTCCGCGTGGCGCTTGGCGTCGGCCAGGTGAATGTCCAACGGAACCCAAGAACCGATCTCCGTGCGGGCATCATCCCGAAGCCCCCGGCCCCGTCCGGCGCGTGGTGCATCACGAAGCTGATCTTTCGGATCGCCAGTCCAACCTACGCTCGAGTCATACCCGCCGATCTCGCGATGCAGCATGACGGCCATGCCTGGCCGCAGTTCGCTTCGATCAATTCGTTCCCACTGCTCGGCGTCGTCGTTCCACGTCCAAGCGGCGGCCTTCTGAGATTGCAAGAACTCCTGCAAACGGAAGACGGGTACCGGGCAACCCTCCCGGTCAAGATCCAAATCTGGCCCGTCAAGTTCTTCTCCCTTGGGCGGCGCGCCGTTCCTGCCACTCCAATCTCGCCAAAACACAGTGACATCCGCATCCCGATCCGTCGAACGCACGAAGGCGCTGATGTCGGTGAAGCCTCCGTGCAAATCGGGTTCGGTGGAGAACAGACTGTGGACATCGAGCGCGCGCGGCATGGGCTCGGGCTTGGGTTCGAGGGCTTTCTTGAGGGCTTCGCTGTGCTTTTGCTCCAGTTCCTCGATCGCCTCTGCAAACGGCCGACACGTGAGAGGAATAAGAGCATCGAGGAGTTTCTTCGCCGCGCCGATACCGGAGGCGTCATAGGGCCCGATCCTCTCGTCCTTCTTTTTTCCTTTCCCGCCCACCGAAGGCGTCTCCCAGAACCATGCCTTGGCGTCGTTGTCGAGCCCGTCCCGATTCAGGCGGCCGAGCCGCTGAATCACGGATGGCCAGGGCGCCAGTTCAGACCACAGATGGTGCGCGGAGATATCGAGTCCGGCTTCCACAACCTGGGTGCTGACGCAGATCAGGCCGGGATCTTCCGGGATCGGCCCAGCATGCTTCCTGCGCTTGTCTTCGAATTCGAGTAGGCGCGTTTCGTGCGCGTCTCGGTCCTGGCGGCGAAAACGAGAGGTCAGCAATATCTTTGATCCGGTGTTGGGGATTGCCTGATATATCTCGCGCGCAGTCTCGACCGTATTGCACACGACCAAGGAAAGCGTGCCGCCTTTGTGGTTAGTGGATACCAGAGCAGCGATCTTCTTGGAATCACCCGTGTCCTTCGCCCATTGAACCGGGCGGACAGCCTTTCGCCTTGCATCGAGTGCCGGATCGTTCAAGTTCAAACTAGGAGCGGGCGCCGTGTCGCACCCATCTTCCTTTCGTTTTCGATCCGTAGTTGACAAGAAGGATGTCCCCATCGTGGCGCTCATCCACGTGGTCAGGCAAGGCTTGATGGAAGCAAAGCGCCTCTGTCGCATCCAGTCGAGTTGAGCCGTGGTCCACAGGCCGGGCCCCATCAACTGCACCTCGTCGATGATCCAGCGGCAATCCTGGTTGAGCAGGCCGAAGTGCACAGGCCACTCATAGCGGCTCATCGAGTAGCCGCGATTCAGCGCTCGGGAAAGGAGTTGGTCCTGCGTGCCCACCAGCACCCATGGCCGATCGGGCTTGCCCGCCCACTCTTCGTCGATGGCGCCGCCCATCAGTTGGTAGACGCTGATTTCGGGGTACTGGGCTGTTCTGAGGTTGGCGAAGTACTTCCGGAGCCGCTCGACTGTTTGCCGGACAAGGCTGCGCATCGGCAAACAGTAGACCAGATGAAGCGGCTCGGCTTTGTCCTCTTGAACGATTCGCCGCCACGCCCACGCAAGCGTGGCTCCTTCTGTCTTACCGAGTCCTGTTGGCACCGGCAAGATTTCGGGCAATCCGTTCAGCGCGATCTGCCGTTGCCATTCGTATGGATTGAATCCGGCGGCTTGCTTGAAAAAAGCATCGAACTTTTGTGAGTCGGTCATGCCGCATTTCGCCCGCGCTTCGTTTACTGTCGATTAGGGAAATTATACTTCTGCGCGAAGCTGCGCCGGTTAAGCAGAGAAGTGAGAAGTGATCGCACCATCCAGTGTGACCACTTTTGTGCCCACCCTGTGCTTCTCTCGGCTGCGCGCGGTTGCGCGCGGATCGCGCGGGAAGGGCCGTAAGTGTTTGAAACTTTGGCAGTTGTGCGCAACCGGGAACAATCGAGCGCAATCCCGCTAAGTGTTTGATTCTACGCCGGGCGATGGTTCGGGACCAGGAGGTCGGTGGTTCAAATCCACTCGCCCCGACCAAAGTTTTCAAACAGTTACGCGGTACTCGTTCCCGCATGGGACTCCATTAGGGACTCCAAGTCCCCATCCTGAACGTGCATATTGCTCGACGGCGGCGCACGCGGCGCCGTCGTCGAGGTGGCTGTAAATGTTCAGCGTCACGTCGACGCTGCTGTGGCCCAGGGCGTCCCGCAGATCCTCTGGGTTAGCCCCCTGGCGACGGCCCCAGGTCGTGAACGTATGTCGGAAATCGTGCCAAGATACCAGCGGAATCCCGGCACGTCGGCACGCTGGCTTGATATGCCTTGCTACGACATTGTGCAGGTCAACCGGGACGTTGACCCTCGTGGCAAACAGGAAGTCGCGCGGGCCTCGGAACCGGCATCGTTGGACCCATTCCGTCAGCGCCGCCTGCGCCAGCGGCCAGAGCTTGACTCGTCGCCGGGACCGCTGGGTCTTCGGCTCGCCGAGTACGCCCCGATAACAGGATTCGTCCACCAGCAGGGCGTCGCCGGTGAAGTCCTCCTGACGGAGCGCGGACAGCTCGCCCCGTCGCAGCCCCGTCAGCACGGCCACGATGACTAACGTGCTGTGGGGCGGCTCCAGCTCTCGCACCAGGGCCCAGAACTGCCCGGGGGTTAGGATCACCTTCTCTCGAACCGTGCGACGAGCCGGCAGCTTCATGCGGCCTGCTGCCGGATTACCGCCAAGCCAGCCCCAATCGATGGCCACCGAGAGCAAGCCCCGCAGGTAACCCCGAAGCTCCCGAACAGACTTCGGCGCCAACTGGCGCGCCGATTCCGTCAGGAACCGCTGGACGTCCGCCTTCTCGACATCGGCGACAGGCATCGCCCCGAACGCCGGCTCGATCCGCTTGACAGCCCATTCGTAAGCGAGCTGCGTCGAGAACCGCAAGGTCGGCTTCACCGCCGCCCTCCACTCCTCGACCAGCTTGGACAAGGTCTTCTCACGGAACTCAACGCCGGGGGCAAGATCGTTGATGGGTTGAAGCACCTGCCGTGCCTTCTGGCAGGCCTCCGTGAACGTTATCGACTGAGCCGGGCCAAGACAGGCAGTGCGACGCACACGTCGGTGCTCGTCGCCCTCCACTATGTCCGCCCAATAGCTGATTTTCCATTGTCCGTTCTGTACGCGTGGCCTGGGATTCTGCCCAGGCCTTCTTTGACGAGCCATACGCCGCCACCCTCCTTGTGTGGCCGTATGGCCCGCCGACTGAACGGAGAGGATGCTACCTCGTTGTGGCACGGGGATCAAGCGCTAATCGGTGGTGGGTTGGACGGGCCGGAATCGAACCGGCGCGATGCGGCGGGATCTCATAACGCATCGCTTCTTGGCTGGCTTTCAGCTATCGGCCACCGGTACGGCCGCCATGCCTCGCCGGGGCCGGGCAGAAAGGGTCCCCACCCAGAAGGCGAGGTCCTTCTTGCGGCCGAGCTTCAGCGTTACCCACTCCGCGCCGGTTGGCGGCAGAAAGGAGACTTTCGGCTGCTTGTGCCGTCTTCTAGCCTCTCGCTCGCGTTTCCCGGCCCGGTTCGACATGGCTTTTAGCGGGTTACCTCTCGCATGGCCCCCGCTTGCAGCCGACGACAGGTTTTGCACCTGCGTGCAGCCCTCGCCGGGTACACGTAGGTGTTCCTGCTGTCGTAAGGATGCCCGCTCGGGCACGCAACCTTGCGCCTGTTGTGGTTGTCACCACGCCGAACATTCTCTCCACCAGTGACGGCTTCGAGATGTGCAGGATTCACACACGCTCGGTAGCGACACAGATGATCGACGTGAAGCCCTGGAGCTATCGGACCTTTGAAGCGTTCGTAGATCCAGCGGTGGGCGTAATACTTCCGCCGACCAGTTCCGAACCGAGCGTAACCCTTCGGGTCCAGATAGCCTTTCCAGGTCCAGCACTCGCCGGACCTGTCGACGAAGCTCCAGAATCTGTCCTCTGCGCCCATGCGGATGCCTACTAATCGCAGCCGTCCCACCAGGGGCACCGTCCAATGAATCGCTCGCTGCTCGGCCGGGACCTTTTGGGCATAGTGAGTTGGAGGGGTTTTCTGACATCGGCAGCGCTATACTTTCCCAACAGAGATGTCGACACTTAAAGCCCGAATCATATTGGACAGCGCGAAGAGCTCAACGCAGAGCTTCTTCGCCGCCTTTGACACGGTGAGGACTGCCCGAGGGGCAACCGCAGGCGCCCCGACAGATGAAGAACAAGATCTTCTCCGTGCCGGGCTCGTCTTCGCAGCCGCTGGTTTGGACTCTATGCTCAAGCAGCTCATCCGAGAGGCGATCACGCGCCTCGCCGAGAAGAACCCAAAGGTCCAAGAGGAACTGGAAACCTTTGTGCACCGGCAGATCCGAGGCGATTCAGAGGGCTCCGAAGCAATCTCGGGCCACAAGTTCTTGGCGAGGGTGCTGGTCTCCGCGAACTTACAGGCCCGCCTGATCGAGGAATATGTGCGAGAATTAACTGGCACTAGCCTGCAATCGGCAGATCAGCTCTTCAAAACCGTGAGGGCGTTGGGGCTTGATCCGAAAGAAGCTCAACTTGACGCACAGCAACTTAAGGGCATCTTCGACATCCGAAACAAGATCATCCACGAACTCGATGTAAACCTGAACACCGCACGTGGAAGGCGGACGCGTCACAGCCGACGAAAGCCCGAGCTGGAGGAGCACGCCCGAAAGCTTCTTGATGTTGGAGAGCGCATTCTTGGAGAGATCGAACAGCAATTGAACTCAGCCTAAACCGGCGCTCCGGGCTCGACATTCAAACCGCCCCACCTCTCGCAGGAAAACCATCTCGATGTTTTTCGTCGGGCCGTTCCGCTGTTTGGCAACGGCCAACTCGGCCTTCCCCCGCACCGATTCGTCGCGGGGTTTGTACATCTCCTCGCGGTACAGCAGCAGGACCACATCCGCATCCTGCTCCAGCGTGCCGGAGTCGCGGAGATCGCTTAGGCGCGGCCGCATGTCGCCGCCGCGTACTTCCGGCGCGCGGCTCAGCTGTGAGAGCACCAGGAACGGCACGTTGAATTCCTTCGCCGCCAGCTTCAGCTCGCGGGAGATGCCGGAGACCTCGGCGTTGCGGTCTCGCCCGCGCCCCGTCATCAGTCCCAGGTAATCGATCACCACGAGGACGAGCTTCTGCTGTGCCGCTAGCCCTCGCAGCGCGGTGCACACTCCCTGGACGGTCGCCCTGGTGTTGTCGCTGATGTACAGGGGCGCCCTGGCAATCTCGCCAAGCGCAGCGGCAATCCGGCGCCGTTCCTCTCTGTCCAACTCGCCGCGCCGCAGACGCTGGCCATCCACGCGCGCCTCCTGCGAAATCAGCCGGCGCAGCAGGGATTCCTTGCTCATCTCCAGCGAGAACAGGGCAACGCAACCGCCGCCGCTCTTCGCTGCGTGGTAGGCGATCTGCAAGGCGATCCAGGTCTTCCCCATGGATGGCCGCGCGGCCACCAGACACAGCTCACCGTTGTGCAGGCCGCAAGTGAGGTCGTTCAGGGCCCGCCACGGGGTCTGTAGGCCTGGCTGCGGTCTAAGGAAGCTGTCCACGCCGCCGGCAGCGGAAAGGATTTGCTCGGGGCTGAAGAACTGCGGCTGAGCCTGTGGCTTGTGGTTGGCCTGCTCCGGGAACCAGCTCGCCCCCAGCGTGGAGACGGCACCCGCGTCCAGGACAGGCGCTGCCTTGACGGCCTGTACGAGCTCGTCTTTGCCGTGGCCCCGTGCCAGCCAGTCCGTCGCGTCCCCCTTCTTCGGGAGGCCCGGCAGCTCCACGAGCTTGACGCCACGGGCTACCGGCAACAGCGACTGCGCCGCCCGCAGAGCATGCCGCCGGCCTTCGTCGTCGTTGTCGGGCAGAATGACGACGAGCTTGCCGGCAAGGGACTGAGCGTAATGATCGCGCCACTTTCCGGCCCCGTGCGGGTTGCACGTCGCCGTCAGCCCCAGTCCACGCAGCGTCTCGACATCCTTCTCGCCCTCGACCAAGTAGACGCACTCGGCCGCCAGGACCTCCGGCAGGCGGTACAGAACGCGTCGAACGTCCCCGAGCTTCCAGGTTCCGTCCGCCCGGCGCTGCGCGAACGACTTCGGCGAGTACCGGATGACCTCGAACAGCAGCTTGCCGTGTTCGTCGGTGTACGGGTAGGTGGCGACGATCTGGCGCTGCGGCGCTTCTGAGGGGCCGTGCTCCTGGCCGCACTTGCATCGGCCACGCAGCCGGTGCGGGTAGGTTCCACTCTCTGGATTCTGCTCGATCCCGCCGGCTAACTCGTCGCGCGTGCAGTGCGCGAATTCACCGTCGCTCGACAGATAGCCGAAGCAGCGCTTCCCCTGACCGCGCGGCGCCTCGTCGCAGCCGCCGCAGATCGGACACGGATTGCGGCGATGAAACCGTTGCTGTGGTCTCATCGCCAGTACTCGGGCAGGTCCGCATCGGCGGGTTTGGGATCATCGAGCCAGCGCTTTTCGGAAAGCCATTTCGCCGGAGCGGGGATGTACTTGCCGTTTTCCTTCTCCCATTCCTCGGATCGCAGCCAGCGCTCGAGGCCCGCCATGACCTGGTCGGCGATGGCATCCAGGCCGAGGCTCAGCCACATCTGCACCGCCATGGCCTTGCCGGTCTTGCGAGGGTACTTCTCCCAGAACCGGTCGAACGCCTCCCCGGAGTGAGATTCCGGCGACTGTACGCGCGATGCGTGACGCGCTTCTGTTCCGTTCCCCGTTCCCTTCTGTTCTGTTCTCTTCTCTTCTGTTCTATGTACACTCGGGTGACACTCGGGTGACAGGCGGGTATCACCCGGCTGCCACTCAGGTGTCCCGCCCGGCTCGATGCTTTCTAACCAGCCTATTTTCAGCAGCCTCGGGATGGCCTCGGCGAACACCTGGGCCGGGCAGCGCGTCACGCGCTCCAGCGCCTCTTCGTCGTAGGGCCTTCCGCCGTCGCGCACCAGGGTGCCACGCGGGTGACACTTGGATGCCACCTGGATGATAAGGACCCAGGCGCCGAAGTGAGCGGCCCCGTTTGCGTGGCTGATCAGCTCCGTATATCCGTCGCCGTCGTGCTTGTTGGGGATGGGGACCCAGTGGAGATTCTGGCGACCCCGGCTGCGGCTGTTCTCAAAGCGGTCGTCCCAATCGACGATGCGGAGGACCTTCATCGCAGGCGCCGAACATCCGGCTGCCGCCGGCGGGGCCGCCAGCGGTGGATCACCTTGACGCAGCCCTTGGGACACGGGAAGGCCCGCATAGCCTCCATCTCCACCCCGCTTGCCCAACGGCCGGTCTTGACCTGCACCAGGATAATCTCACTTGCGGAGATCGCAACGAAATCCCACTCGCCCTTGCTGGCGGCGCTGCGGATGCACCGGTAGCCGGCGCGCTCGAATAACGCCATTGAGCGATGCTCGTTGCGCCGGCCCTTGGCCGCAGAATTCATGGGATGGTTAGGGTGCTAATCCGATCTCCCCGAGACGACCGGCTTTAGTATTCTTAGGCGGAGGGACGAGGTGCCCAAGTTCATCGTAGTCATCGGCTGCTGCCACGATCTACAGAAGGTCTGCCCTACACGCCAGGATCCGGACCACATTGTCCGCCAGCAGATCCAGAAGCTCAAGTTCGTCCGAACCCTTGCCCAGATGATCGAGCAACACGGTATAAACCTGGTAGCTGAAGAGGCTCGGCATGCAGAACTCACCACAGTAGAGCAACTGGCACGGCTGGCCCACATTTACTACGCCAACATCGACATGCCGTTGGCGGAGCGGGAGAGGCGAGGGATCCCACGGACTTATTCATCACTTCGGGACATTGACGACGCCACCAAGGAGCAAGCCCGCAGGTTTGACGAGGTGCGTGAGGATTACATGTTCTCGCGGGCCAAGGAATTCATGACCAGCGACACGAAGGCCCTAGTGATCGTAGGCCAGATGCACATGGAACCGTTGAAGAAACGGTTCGAGCAGATTTGCGACTCCGTTTGCGACTACGACGTCACGAAAGAGGCATGGTTCGACTCATCCGCTTTCTAGGTCCTGCCACAACTGTCCTTGATGATAAGGGTCTTTCCGTCTATTCTCGCAATCCAAAAAGACGCGCGGCGGCACGGCGGGAGCGCGCAAAGGCGGCGTAGTCCGGCCTCCCGCGCGCCGGCAGGCACGTGAGCCGCGTCGGCAGGTCCCTTCTTCGGGCACCCGGCCAGACGCCGGTAGAAGATGTCCCACGCGCGCTCCATGTCCACAACGCGCTGCAAGAACTCCCTGTCTGCGACCGGCGTGTGCGCACGGGCTGCGCGTGCAGCCAAGAGGAGGGCCAAGAACCGGCGGCGGATCACGTCAGGATGGCTTTCACCAGATCGATGGCTTGATCCAGATCGGGGACCATGAAGCCGGAGCACATCTCGACCATCGGGTGCCAGTGCACGTTGCCGGGCTCGATGACGACGATGCTGGGCTTGCGGAACGCGTCGGCCCAGGCGATCTCCATCACCGTGCCGATCGAGACCTGCCTGGCTCCCAGGAGGTTGAACAGCACCAGGTCGGCGCGCATCACATCGAAGCGGTCACGCGTGGTGATTCCCTTGGCGGTACTGAGCGGGTGCTCGTCGTAGGCGCCCGCCAGCACTCCCCGATCCTTCAGGTAGTCCTTCGCGCGGAGCGGCGAGAGGGCCTGGATGTGCGGCGGAAGCCGCGCGGCAACGTAGCCGCGCCAGTCTTCCGAGTCCGCGAAGGTGAGGCCGCTGATGGGGCCGGCCAGGTAGACGTGATAGGAGTGCATGGTCTGTCATCCAGTTCCGGATGGGTTTGTTCGTACTCCATAAGCGCCAGGGCGCACCAGGCTATCGAGGCGAGGTGATGCTGCCTGTCGACGGGATCGTGTTTCTCGCCGCCCCACCAGGCCCAGGCGTGGCGCATCAGGGCGGCGAAGATGCGCCCCCAGCGCATGCCCTTCTCCCAGTTGCGGTCCGCGTACTTCGCCGCGCCCATCGTGTAGACATGCGCGACCTGCTTCAGCGGCTCCACCGGGAGCAGGTCGAACCGCAGTTTGCCGCCGTCGTTTTTGCGTCCTTCTTCTCGAATTCTCATCTTTTTCCAAGGCTGACGCAAAAAATCGCTGTTCGAAAAATATCCGCAACCCTGTGCCGCATCCCTTTAATCCAATCCCCAGAGCTGCGGGCTAGGGGAAAGGCCTTAGGGAAGGTTAAGCGAATATCAATGCAATCAGTAAGATAGCTAGATTGGCCAGTCGCGAGCACTAGTCACGGTAGGCAGTCGGCTTGGTTTGGTGTTATTCGTTTTTCAGCAGGATAGCGTCAGAGGCACGCGATTTGCCACGGCAGTAGGCGGCGACGCCACGAGTTTACGTCCGCTGGGGGGCTACTGGTGCGATTTCTGATGAGCGAGGTGAGACATGCCGGTCATACCGATTTCGACTATCCACATTACGAGGCACGACTTCAACGAGCTCAGACGGTTGCAAAGGAGGAAGCGTTGGGACTGGCCAGCCGTCTTCAGCGTCAATCCCCGCGGCGTCATTTGGCCCTTTGTAACAAACGGTTGGACGCCCGAGGACGAAAGGATCGACGTGGCTGGGGTTTCTCCGATTGTCGACAGGGTAGCGTCGGAGTACTTGGACATACGGCCCGAAGGGGGACGATTTTTCATCAAGGACTGTGGCGCGTTCTTCAAAACTGAAGACGGAGGTCCACCGCAGCTTTTCGCTGTGTTCCTATTCGGCTAAGTCTTGCGGGCAAGTCGCGATTTCGTCTCATTTCCGTTTGAGGATCGTTTCCACGGGAGCAGTGGGCGGCCAGAACCGCACGCTCGCCCGGAGCCCGCCGGTGCTGGTTTCGTACACCCGGCAGATGGCCGAGATCTTGTCCCACGCCACAGCATCGTGGTCGCTTTCGGACCGCTGTCGGCCCGGCACGCCGTCGATGGCCGACCATTCCCGATACGTCCAGGGGTGGCTGTGAATGTCTCCAACCAGTTCGGCCCCGGGCTTCCGCGCGTACTCGGCCGCCGCCGCGATCCATTCGCCTTGCACCTTCACGATCCCCGCCTTACAGAAGTTGTCCGCGCCGTGGGGGAAGCAGATCCCGGTGACCGTGATGATGCGGCGCGGGCCGGACTTCTGGTCGGTGCCGAGGAGCAGCGCGTACTTTTCGAGCGGAAAGACCGCCTTGGCGGCGCGCTTGAACTGCTCAACGAGCCGGCGCGGACACCTGACAACGATGGCTTTCACGATTGCTTGGGTTTCTGGAGAGCGGTGACGATCTCGTCGTACTTCTCGACGGTGATGTCCTTGGTGGATTCAAAGCCGTAGACCTCAAGCAGGGCCTTCACGTCGTCATTGGAGCGGCCGTGCTCCCTGGCAATGGCCCACAGGCGCTTGCTCTGGGCCTCGGTGATGGTTCGAGTGCCAGCCGAGGCGGGCTTCGGCGCGGCCGGAGCACGGCCCTGGGGCGCGCTCTGCGTCTCGCCGCGCCCCTCGGCTGCTTCGCCATCATCTTCTTCGTCCGGCGCCACCCCAACCATCGACGCCAAGCCGTAGCGGCGCCCATAGGTGATCGCGCTGCCGATCGCCTGGGGCGTGGCCTGGGCAGCGGCCAGGGTCAGGTCGCCGGCGATCCACTCTCCGCTCTTGTGGAGCAGGATGGTGGTCACCGTGACCCGCTGCGAGCCATCGGCGGAGACCGGCTGCAAAACGGCCAAGCCGTTCTTGCAGAGCGCTTTCCGGCAGGCCTCCCAGACGCTCGCGAGGTCAGCGTAGCGGGACTTGAAGTGCGGATTCAGCGAGTCCTTGCTGGCCGCCTCGATTTCATTCTGCGCCAGCGCCAGCGCCGCGCCCAGTTGCGCCAACTGGTCCGAGTGGCGGACCTTCCCGCCCGCAGGCCCGGCCTGCGGCAGCGTGGCGAACGTGATGTTGTCTTCTTCTGTCACCGTTTTCCGATCCTTTCTTTGATCTTCTTGTCGAGCTCGTAGGCACGCCGGAGGGACAAAAACATCTCCCAAGCGTCATCCAGCTCGGCGAAGAACCGCGCCTCGAAGTCGGGGTGCTGCTTGCTGAAGCGCACGAGCTGGAAACCCTCAATGGGTTCTTGCGGGTGATGTTCGTTCCAGAGCCCCCCGTAGGCTGCGAGTTGGAGCAGATACTCGCCGTAGACCGCGTTGGATGTCTTCCAGTCGCCCAGCAGCCGTCGGCCACCAACGAGGATCACATCGAGCGTTCCGCCGTACCGGTGCTGCTCCGAAACAAGCTGAACCTCGGTCGCCAGCGGCTCGAGCTTGGTCTGCGCGGCCCACTCGCGGTACGTCGCGTAGGCATGGCGCGCTTTGCTCTCCACGTCATCGGGCACGTCCGGCATCACGAACGGCCGCCCGTGGATTTCGGCCTCCACCATGGCGTGGGCGATGGTTCCGGCGTCCGCTGCGGCCTGGCGCGTCTCGCGATAATCCCGGCCGGCACGGCCCTCCTCCCAGGCCCAGTGCATCAACGGGCCGGCGTCCTTGAAGCGGCCGAGAATCGTGGTCACGCCCGGCACACGCGTGCCGTCGGCGAGGAAATACCCTTGCTTGGGTGTCGGCATCAGCTTCTTTACGCCGCCCGCCTCAGGACCGTGGTCTTAATGGGCGGCAGGGGATAGAGGATCTTCTGGACCCGCACGGGGTCGTCGCCTCGCCGCTTTGCCCCGCCGTCGATCCAGAGCAGCACCGCGCCAATGCTCGGCAGCATCCGGTAGGCGCTGTTCCGGCGCATAAATCGCGTCTGGAGCTGCCAGCACGGGGTGATCAGGATGTGTTTGGATTCGTGCTCGACGTGGACGAAGTAGTGCGCGTGGCTTCGCACGACGGCATCCGCCTTCGGCACCTTGCCCTCTTTGCCGGCCAGGGCGGACCAGACACCCTCGCGGTCTGGAGACGTAGCGCGATAGAGGCCGCCCGAGACGCTGATACCGTGGCTGAAGTTCGAGACCACGCCGTCCACTTCGAGGTCGAGCACCTCGCGGCAGTAACGCCCGGTTCCAGCCCCGACGTAGGGCCGGGCATTGAGCGCGCGTGCGACCACCTCGACCTCCCGTCCCGCCTTGGCATCGTGATACTCAGTCCCCTGGGTGAAGTACCACTTGGCCGAGCCGGTGTGTTTCCGCAGAAACTTCAAGCAAGCCTCGGCGGCGGCTGCCTGGTCCTCGATCATCGGCAGGCACAGCTCGGTGCCGCGCTGCGCCTGCTGACGGCCGTCCACCACGTCGCCGTTGACGATCACGCCGGCGATCTTCAGCTTGCCGACGTGCTCTGCGAGCGAGGACCAGCAGGACCAGAGGTAGGCCTGCCCGGCGTTGGGAGAGACGACCCTGCCATCGGACGTGGTGAAGCCGGGCGGCAGGAGCCCGTAGATGGACCCGCAGTGCAGGTCGCTGACTACCAGCAGACATTTCGGCATTACTCGATCCGCCTTTCGATGTTGTCGAGACGCCGGACCAGCTCATCCCACTCGCGGCGAAAGACGTAGCGGCCGTTCAGCTCTTTGAGGAGTTGAAGCTGGAACATGGCGAAGTCGCTCCGCATGCGCGCGGAGATGGCCCCGGTAACCAGCGGCGCCAGGATCGCGGCCACGGCGATCAGCAGCTCGAGGACGTTGTGCAAGGCCACTGGGTCCCTCCGTTCCCGTTGCGCTTGGTCCCGCTCAGAGCCGTGGTGAGGCCCGTGAGGAGGCCGCCGGCGATGACAGTCCAGAAGTTCTGGCGCATGCCGGAGTCGAACACCGCTTCCGGCTTCCAGATCGTGGCGGCCGCGATGAAGATCAGCACCGTGGCGGTCAGGATCGCCAGGATGAAAATGGTCGCACCTAGACACTCCAGGTTGTGAAACATGGGTCGAACCTCCCGGATTTGAATGTCTAAAGCAGGCGCACGCGGCGCCGATGAACGGGCAGCCTCGGATTCCAGCCCATCAGGTGGATGTGGTCGTTGGCCCAGAAGCCGACGCGCGCCAGGGCCTCGTCCGCCGCGAACAGGTATTCCCGCTCCCAAGGACAGCCGCCGTTGAACCAGGAAACCAGGTAACCGAGCTTGGACTTGGGCCAGGTCCGGCCGCCGGTGTAGAAGAACTGGATCGCTTGCCTGGCCTTATCGAGGTTGCGCTCGACGGCTCCGAACGACAGCGCCTCGCAGAGCATGAAGTCGAGGCCGGACCCGGCGTCCGTCTCCCACTCCGTCGGCAGGTTCACATAGCGGTTGAGCCGCCTGACGCCCGGCTCATTCACATCGTAGGGCCACAGAAGCTCGAATTGGGCGGCCGGATAAGTTGCCTTGACGTATGTTCTGATATCGGAACAAAAGTCCCAAAGTCTGTTCCGCGGGAAGTTGGCATCCGCGTAAGCGTTGACGCTCGGATCGTCATTCGGCCCGGTGAACACGTGAAGCGCCCGCCCGAGGGCCGCGTTCGCGTCGGCCTTCGTCTTGGTGTCGTAGAACGCCATCGACGCGGGCGAGCCGCCGGCGAAGAACCACCACACGGTCTCGCCGTGCTGCAACCAGATTGGCAGCGTCGCCGCGCTCATGAAGTCCGCCATCTCCTTGTAGGCGGCCTTCAGGTAATCGCGGACCACCGGGTTGAAAGCGCAGTGGGTGGTCTTCAGGTTCCGCATCACCGTGTCACCAACGGAGGGTGCAGTGCCCGGTCCGGCCGTCAGCGTCGTCAGGTCAAACTTGTTGGCGTCGAACCGCGTGATGGTCCACGTGCTGCCCGCGATGTTTACCGAGTCGCCGGTGTCATAGCCGTGGGCCGTCAAGGTCACCCGGCTTGGAGTCCCGCTGATCGCCTCGACCTTGCCCTTGCCCTCAGTTCCGAAGCCGGTCGCCGTCTTCACTTGGGTGCCGTCGTCGAATCGGGCGGCCCAGTCTTGTGAAGCGCTCGGGTCGTCCGGCGGATTGAGAAGCTCCATCGAGAACGCGGTGACGCACTCGTAGCCCTTGCTGGCCAGCTCGGCGAAGTACTCCTCGTGCCACTTCTTCGCTGCGACGTTGATCACCGGCGCGGCGTCCTGGTCGATGATCCAGACCCCTTCCGTCCCGTGCCTCAGGTCCCCGCCGTCGTCGGTCATCGTGCCGTTCGTCGAGTTTTTCGAGTACGAGAACGTGAAGTCGTACAGCGGGTCCCGGCTGGTGATCGTTAGTTCGCCACCGGAAGCAGACGCCCACGCGCCGATGAACAGCTCGTTGATGAAAGATTTGAAGTGAGCGGCGATCGTGGAGGTGGTATCCGCCGGGAAGATGCTCTTCCCCATCGTGATCCCGCCGATGGTAATGAAGGCCTCGTCCCCGGAAGCCCAGGCGCCGCCGAACGTGACCTTCACCGAGTGGAACTTGCCGCCCCGGCGCACCCGCTTGTTCCAGAAGAAGACGCCGGCGTAATGGTCGATGCGCCCCACGATCCCCAGCCGCTCGATGCCCCAAGCCAGCCTCTGCGGGGAGAGCTGGTAACCGTTGTCCGTATCGTAGTCGGTCGAGATGAAGCGGTTCGAGTAGGTCTGGGCCGGGTCCTGCACGTCGTCGGGGACCGCCGCATCCAGGAAGTCGAAGTACACCCAGTAATCGCTGGAGCCGGCGTTCTTCGTGCCCTTGACGCGGATCTCTACGGTGTGCGCCCCCGCCGCCACGTTGCTTCGGACCTTGCGCCGCGTTACCACCTCCGGCTCGGCATTGAGGTAGGTGTCGAGGTCGGTTTCCGCGTCCCCGTCGAGCCTGATGCCAGCGATGCCCCTATCCTTATATAGGGCGGTTCCCACGTAGAGATCGTGCGAGTATTGGCAGTGGTACTGGACGGTGATTTTGTCGCCCGGGGTCTTGGATCGCTTCAGGAATCCACGCGAGTAGTAGATTCCATCCTGGAGCTGCCAACCGGAGCCTGTGTAGGTGGACCACGAATCCCGGCTGCCCACCCGAACGCTCTTTGCCGGGTGGGCGATCTTCAGGTTGCGCCTGCCGCTCGGGTCCGTGACGGTCCAGTTAGTGAAGACTGCACTCCACTCCTGGGGCGTGTACGCCGCGCCGTCTGCCAGCAAGGGCGCGAAGGTCAGCCAAAGCTGCCGGAGGCTGGCGAGGCCCAGGTTGCTGAAGTCAATCTTGATGCGCCATTTGGTTGCGGAGTCGCCGCCGGCCAGCTTCGCCGAGGTCGCCGGCGTGAAGTAGAGGTTCGTGTTCTTGTGCAGCTCGTAGACTTCGATGTGGTTCGCGCCGACGCCGCCGCGCTCGGCCAGGTACTTCACGTCCGTTTGCGTGCCGGCGCTGCTCGATAGCGTGACCTGGGTCTGGCTGTCCACGGTCGATACCGTGTAGTTGACGCCGTTGATCCGAATGGCGGCGCCAGCGGCCATCCCTGTGAACTTGTCGCCGGAGCGCCAGGTGATCGTGGTCCCGCTGGTGTCCACCTTCCCGTACCGGGCGGCCTTGATCGTCAGATCTGTGCCGGAACTGCTGGCCATCAGCGCGTAGGGCATCCCGACCGCCGGCCAGTTGGTGTCGTTGATCTGGTCCCGGATCTCATCCACCACCTGGGAGGCCGTCTCCGGCGGGTCCGAGACGATCTTGTCAAAAGCCAGGTTGCCGTACCACAGAGTCACGCGGTCGAACGCAACCGGCGTGCCGTTCAGGGTGAAGGTCCGCGAGGCGACTCCGAACGTTCCGCCCTGCTTGGCGGCGTGATCCCACAGGGGGATTGTCCCGCTCGCGCCGTCGCTCTTGATGTAGCTGAGGCTGCGCCAGGGAATCCACTCGAAGCGCGGGTCGTCGATGGGCTGGAGGTTGGTGACTTCCAGGTCGAAGTCCAGCACCATGTCCGCGAAATCGTCGTCCGGCAGGTATTTGAAGTAGTAGTGCTCGTACTTGTTGTCCCGGTCCCAGAGCATCAGGACACAGAAGTCGCTCGGCGTCACGAAGTATCCGGAAACAGCGAACCCGGTGTCGCTTGCTCCATGGAGAGCCGCCGCCGCGCCGCGCCCGTCGAAGCCACGCAGATGAAGCGTGCGGTTAGGCTGGAGTTTCTTGACGATCTCTATCGCCATTTGAAGGAAGTTGCTCCAGGCGGCAGAGTTGCCGCCTAGCTGGTACAATCTCTCGGGTGCTTCACTGGCTGAATCAGAACGCTGGCGCAGTAACCGTCATTGGAACTGTCGTTACCGCTATCGCGACGATCACGTACGTTGTGGTTTCCGTTTTCCTGTGGCTTGCGACTAGAGACAACGCCAGGGCGGCTAGGGAATCAGCCGATGCCGCACGTCATTCCGCCCTCGTTGGGGAGCAGGCCTTCGAGGCTGCGCACAGGCCGTTCCTTGGCGTGTCTGAGCTTAGAGTTCCGACCGCCGACGTACTACAGGAACTTACCGTGACGATGAAAAACTACGGCAGCATCCCTCTCTCTTTCCAAGACTTTGAGATCGAGGCCGTCGTCGATGTTCCGGCGGCTGCCGCCGAAGAGCGCACCGGGGTTCCAGTCGGTCCCTACCGGCAGAAGTTTACGGCGAGGGGTCAAGGGTTGATCCTCGCTGGAGAAACAGAGACATTCAATTGCGGTCTGGATCATGCGTGGCTGTTTGAGATAATTCGTGATGGTTCCGCCACGCTCCGAATCGACGTGGTGTTTCGCTACAAGAGCATTGCTACTGGCAAAGAGTACGAATGGCGGTCGTTCCATCGGTACGACTCTCCCCGAGGGATCTTCCTGGTCGAGCGCGCTAGCATGACCTAAGGCGGCGCCAGAGTGTCCAAGGCGCGACACGCTTTTTATCTCAAGGCTTGACAGACTGCCCCGCGCGGGCAAGAGGCGCAAGCGTCAGCCAGTCTAGCATTCGTTCATAGGCGAATCGACACCACCAAGCGCCTGCCTGGATCTGTGGTTCCGACAGCAGTGATATCCAGCGTGATCCCGTCGTCCCGAGCCAGCGGCCCCAATGCCCGACCGCTTGGTGCGCCCGCCGCCGAGGTCTGCCCGTCCGCGACAGCCAGCCTGCACCACATCGTTCCATTGCGGTTCACGGTGATCCGAATCGGCCCGCCGGTGGGAGCCTCCTGGACCGCGGCAGACACATACCAGACGGCGGCAGGGAACGGCATCGAAAATCCAGGCGCTGCGTTGCTCTCGATAGATAGCGTTCCCTCGACCTCCAGGTCGATCTGGCCCCCTAACAGTGTCCGGGTCGTCGTCTGGAGCAGGTCATACTGCCTGGTCGGAGAGTTTCCAAGGGCATTAGTCAGATAACCCTGCACCGCGACGATCCGCGCATTGGGCAGCGTCACCGTCTGCCGCCAGTCCCCGGATTCCGGCTGAGCGAAAAATCCTGGGCGGAACGCGGCCGTGGCGAGGATGTCGAGGACGCGGTAGAGGCGGGAGCCGGCAATCGATCCACCCGAGACATAGTTTCCGCTGCCGCTCGATCCGGCCAACTCGAACGAATCACCGCTCGGCGAGTTGACGATGTCCCAGTTGCCGTTTGCGGCGTCATTGCCCAGCACGCCCGATATTTCGACCACGTCGTTGATCCGCCGGAGATGCGAGGCTGCTGTGATCACAATAGGCGTCGCATTGCTTGCCCCGGTGATGGTCTTTGGTCCGGCATGCGCCGCCGCAACCGAGCCAAGCTGGGCGCGCAGCACGGTGATTGTGTTATTGGCCGGGTCCGCCGCCGTTACGGTGATTGTTTCGCGATCAATGACGTACGAGGCCCCTGCTGAGAAAGCAGAGGCATCATCCACCTGCCAGGTTGTCGCAGCGGAATCGATATCGGCGGCCAGCCTCCCAGTCGGCGCGGAGGTCTCGTCGAAATGGAAGATCCTGAACGTGCCCGCGAAAATCGAATGGGTATTATTGAGGTCTTCAAACCCGAGCCCCAGAATGTCGAGCGTCCCTTTTCCGTGCGTGCTGATGCCGAATCCTGGCAGAGGCGGCGCGGCGATGTCTCCCAAAGGATCGCCTGGCGCCGGGGCGGCCGGCACGTCGGCGGGTTTTGGCCCGGCCACTATGTCATACATCGAGTCAGTCGTCGTGCGGCCCTGGATGTCGATGGAAAAATCTTTGTTCAACCGCCACGAGGTGACGCGGAACTCGCCCGAACCGCCCGGCATGTCCGGGTGGGTCATCGAGCAGACCATGCCCGGCTCGGTGTTCAGAGCCAAAACGGTTGTGCGGAATGCGATCTGCCGCGCCGCCTTCCATTCCGCCGGCGTGATGCCGCCAAGCTCCTCGCGCAGACGCGTCGTGATGATGCGCGCGGCCTGAGACTTGCTGGCTGTACCTGAGAGGTTGACGTTGGACTTCAGGAACAGGGGCGAGACAGCGCCGCCGATCAGCTTCGCGTGGTCGATGTCATAGAGGCTGATCGAGTTGTTGACGAACTGGAACTCCTCGTCGGCGAAATTCGCTGTCAGATGATTAAACGAAGGCCGAACGGGCGCAAGCTGGAGGCTCTCGAACAGAATATTTCCGACCGTGAAGGCCTCGACCGCCGACGAATTGGCCCTGACACCTAACTTCAGCTTGCCAAAGGCAAAGGTGTAGTAGCCCAGGCAGTTCATCAGAACTTCCTGAATCCAGTCCCGCAGGGGTTTCTCTTCCTGGAGGATGCCCCGGAACTTGAACTGCGTCTCCAATCCCGTTCCTACGAGCCTGTCAACCTGCTGGTCGCAGATCGCAGCGGCCGCTACGGCCGCATCCACGTCGAAGTGCTGCTCGGCGGTGTCGGCATCAGCGAAGCGCAGGCCTCGCGCCCGGAGCAGCATGTTGATGGCGATCCAGACGGGGTTGGTCAGGATCTGCTGCGAGCGAACGCCGGGCGCCGTCCAGACCCAGCCGCTTAGCCCCAGCTGGACGACGGCCTGCATCGCATGATCGCCAGGCCTTGAGAGCTGCAAGCCTTTCGCATCGCTGCGCCGGATCACAATAAATGCGGTGCCTGCGGCGAAATTGTCCTTGTAGGTGGAATCGCCCGAGTAGACCTTGCGCCAGTCGCCGCCGGTCTGGTCGCCCGACTGGTCGAGCGAGAAGAAGTCGGTGTCGCCCGCCGGATCGCTCCCCAGATAAGTCCGAAGGCCCAGATTACTCGACGGCCAGCCGTGGTGCGCCTGGCCATCGAGGGTGCTGCCGACAAATGTTTCGGCATTGCCGTCGCCGTCCCGGTCCTCGTAGTGTGCATCCGTGTAGGCTCCCAGCGGCCCTTCGCCCACGATCCCGAGCGCTTCGTAAAAGTCAGACTCGTCGCGGCCGGCGGCGATTTTGCAGTTCACCGGCATTTCGCTGTCGGTATAGACCTCCGGGACCACCTCGTCATAGATCGAGTCCGCAACCAGGGAAACACTCGTGACAACGGACCGGCCGAATCCGAACACGCCGGTTGAGTTGTCTTTGATGCGCACGGCCTGCGGCTCGGCGAGGATCCCGCCGAAGTAGCGCTTCATGCCGTGGGCGAGGCACCCGTTCGGGGTCTCGTAGCCCTTGTCGCAGGAGAACGGACTGGCGCCGCGGAAGTGCGTCACGTCGAGCCCGCCCTGCTGCGAGTACGGGCAGCCCTGGCCCTGGCCATCGTTGAACTGCTTCCAGCAGGTCCGCGAGATGCGACGGGTGGGATATGGCAGGTTCAGCTCGTAGATGCCATCGGCGGCCCGGATGCGGAACTCGGGGCCCGAGTCGAACGACCAATCGACGATGTCTCCCTTCCAGAGATCCAGTTTGATCCCGGTCCCGACGTGAAACAAGCTGAACTCGATGGATGCCCGGAACAGGTCCACGTCATTGGCGAGATCGCGCATGACCCGATCCGCGTTGCCGAACACGAACTGGGCCTGATCCGCCTCGTTGCCAATGGACTGGGAAATGCCATCGAAGTCGAGCAGGCGCGCTTGGTATAGCTGTACGCCAACGGTGCAGCGCCGGTCGGAAACGTAGATCGCCGGGTAGCCGGCCTCGAGCGGCTGAATTTTTACCAGGGCAATGACGTGCTGAACCTGGGAGAGAAGCGCCGCCGAGAGTTCCGAGGAGGGGAAGCGAAAGACAGTGCTGTTGAGCGCGTAAGTCGGTGACGTAGCCGGTATCTCGACGAGGGTGATGCCGACCGAGCAGACGAAGTCGGAGACCATTTCCCAGGAGAGCGGCTCATTCTCGAACCGGCAGACATAGCGCGTCGTCCCGTTGCCGTCGTCGTTCGGAGCGTCGTAGTAGAAGGCTCCGAACGACCCGTATTGGCTCTCCCAGAAGTCGCGCAGCGCGATGCGCTCGGCCTCGCACAGATACGACCGCCGAACCGTGAACCGCTTTGCGCCCGCGCCGAGCAGGAAGCGTTGCTCGATCTTGGTGTTGGCGCTGCCGAAGCGGTGAACGACCACTTGCGGGGCGTGCGCGCGGCCATGCGGGAACTCAGAAACGACCGGGAAGACGCCGGAGACAGCAATTTCCGGCACCGGCACTCTGCCGATGAAATCGCTCATTGCGGCTTGCTTACTCAGTGGTCCGTCTCAAGTCTTGTTTCTGCCAGAGGAGCGCCATACCGCCACAAGGACCTAAGATCTCATCGAGGAAGGATCGGTGGAGGAGGCCCCACCTTTGTGGGGCAATTGCCTCGGCTGCGGCGGCCGAGCGCCACGAGGTTCCCGATTCGGTCGGTGGGAGTCATGAAAAAGTTCGGCCTGAAGATCTGCTTGTTCCTGTTCCTGGAGGCGCTGTTGTTGGGCCGCACCGACGAACTGGGAACAATCACAGGCTTTATTTTCGGAATGCCTTAGTCTGAGGCAGCTCCCGACGGATCATGATTGTGCGGTTCCGATCCCCGGATATCAGATTGATCAACCGTCTCACTTCCCTCTCGGCCGGTCGCCCACACTGCATCTTGCACTGTGGCACAAACCTCGTCCAGGGCCGCTAACAATTAAAGCGGCCCCTTGACAAGGTCGCTCGATATCAGAAGATCAGTTTTAAGCCCAATTGCATCTGCCTGGGGTTCACTGCAACGGAGGTGATGTTTCCGGTAGCCGCTATCCCAATGGTGGAATTCACGCGTCCGAACTGTGCCTTGTTGAAGACATTGAACGCCTCCCATCGGAACTGGGCATCCAGCCGATGTTCCGGAAGAATCGGGAATGTCTTAAATAAGGAGGCATCCACGTTGGCTATGCCCGGTTCGCGGACACTGGTCAGCGTGCGAGGAGCGGTACCAAACTGGTAAGGCGGCGTGATCGAGAATACCGAGGCGTCGAACCAGTGCGCCAAGCGGTCTTGCGTAGTCCCGCTGGTATAGCGGGCGGGCTGGCCATTATTCATCGGTCGCTGCCGCGCATTGTAGATTCCGGCTTGGTTCACTGGCTGGAGAATCGGGATCGGCTGCCCGGTTTGCCAGGTCCACAGTCCGTTCATCTGCCAGCCTCCCACAAGCGCGTCGAGGAGGCGGCTGCTGTTGGAAAGCAGCTTCTTGCCTTTGCCGATGGGCAACTGGTAGTCGGCGCTCACCACTAGGCGGCGGGCGATATCCTCGGTGGAGACAGCGCGCTCCGCGCGGCGATCGTAGGTGTTCTGCGTGGCGGAGCCGCCGCTGCTGGAGAAAAAGCCGCTCGCTTCGGAGTCGCTGACGAGCTTGGCACCGGTGAAGGCGAGCAGGAAGCCAAGCCCTTGTGCGAAACGCCGCTCCGCACGCAGCGTAAAGGCGTGGTAGATCGAGTTGCCGTAGGGCCTCCATTGCAGATCCAGGCCGGTGATTTGCGGGTAGGGCCGCAGCAGTTGGCCGTACTCCACGGTCCGATTACTCAGAATCGACTTCGGATCGGTGATCACGCCGTAAAACGGGTTAGGCACCTGCTGCCGAAGCTGATTGCCTAACGGCATGTACTTTGGATCGAGCTGGTTGTACGGCGTTGTATCGCCATCCTGGATGTGCGTGCCCTTGTTGCCGAGATAGGCCAGCTCGATGGTTAGCCCGCCCGGCAGTTCCCGCTGGATATTCAAGTTCCACTGTTGCGAGTAGGGGCTGAACCATGCTGGGATCCAGCTATCAGTGATGCCAAAACCCAGATCGGTGCTGGGGCTGCGGCCGGGCGTTTTGAAGCCGTCCGGGAACGGGTTGTCAAGCGTGTGGATGGGCGTCACGCCGTCGAGCGTGGTGATCATCGTGTTTTGCAGGCGGAACCCTTCCAAACCGGCGTTGTGGTTGGCGACCTGCATGGGCGAAGCGTCGTAGATGATGCCGTAAGCGGAGCGCACCACCGTCTTGCGATTGACCTGATACGCAAAACCCAGGCGCGGGGCGAATTGCTTCCACTCTGTCGGTGTCTGCTGGCGGTGATCATTGTCGACGAATCTCATGACCCCGACCAAATTCGGGAAAGTGGGCACTTGGCCGGCGATGGGCGAGGGTGCGCTGAGGTCGTAGTACGACAGGCGGTTGTAGCGTTCAGTGCGCGGGATATCCACGTCCCAGCGCAGGCCGGCGTTCACGGTGAGCTTTGCTGTGATACGGATGTCATCCTGCACATACCCGGCCCAGTAGCTGCTAGCGACGGCAATCTTGGGCACGTTGTAGAGTTCGCCGCTGGAGGGGGTGCCCAGCAGGAACGTCGCGAAACCGAACCCTTGCGCGTCATTGAAGGTGAAGGGATCTTGCCGCGTCCAGTTGTCGCTGAAGCTGAAGCCGCCGTTCGGACCGGAACCAAACGGCTGGAAGAAGTTCAGGAAGAACTTGCGGTATTCGCCGCCACCCTTGATGGTGTGTCGGCCGGTCACTTTCGTGAGTGAAGCGGCGATGTTGCCGCTATTGGAGAGCCAGTTCAGGCCGCCTCCGCCGCCCCTCCCCACCACGCCGCTGACACTAATGCCCGGGAAGTGCATCCACTCGCCAGCGCTCTGAGCTGAGAGATAGTGCGGGAATCCGAGTGTATCCGAGTTGAACCCCATGCTGGTGGGATACAGGTCGTACTCCCACCTAGTGACGGTGAAGCGCACGTTGGCGGTGGTGGTGGCATTGATGATGATGGTGTTGTCCCATACGCCGTTGTGCCGCGGGCGGATGTTGTCGGACGATACGTCAGCTGGTCCACCGCCCACCAGTTGCACCGGTGCGATGTGGTAGGTCGAGCGGTTGAACCGCCAGTAGGACCGCCAGGCTTGGGACATGTTGTGGTCTCCTCGGACGGTCAGGTTGCTGGTGTCGACGGCCGTGGTACCCGAATTGAACCAGTTGTTCAAGGGGGTGTACGGGTTGCTCGAAGGACGGTTGGGCGCCGGCCAGTAGGGCAGGATTTTCAGTGACACCGGGTTGATACGGTTGAGCGGGATCTTGTTTCCCGGGAATGCGTCGCGCGTCCAGCCACCTTGGCCGTCGGGTTTGGTGGTCAGCGGGTCGTAAAGCGTGATTGGGACACCTCGGAAGTTCAGCAGATCCGAAAAGTCCCCGCTCCTCCAAGCATCGGCGGGCAGCGTGGTGGTGGTGGAGGCTGGCGTGCGTTCGTTCGTGCGCTCGAAGTCCACGAAGAAGAATGTCCGGTTCTTGCCGTTAAAGGCGCCCGGGATAACAACAGGGCCGCCCAGCGAAAACCCGTACTGGTTGCGCTTGAAGGATCGCAACGGCACCCCGAACTTGTTGGCGAAAAAGTCGTTGGCGTCCAGCCTGCTGTTACGGAGGAACTCGCGCGCGGTTCCATGCAAAGCATTGCCACCCTGCCTGGTGGCGATGTTGATGAAGCCACCGCCGCTCCTTCCGTATTCCGCCGGAAGCCCATTGACCTGAACGGTGAACTCTTGGACCGCGTCGGGAGACGGTGGCAACCCGCCCATCACGCGCGCTCCGCCGGTCGGATCAGCCACGCTCAGCGGCGCGCCATCGACCATGGCTTCGCTGGTCATGATGCGGCCGCCGCCAATTTGGGGCGTGTAATTGTCGTTCTGGCGGCTGGCCGCGCTAACCCCGGTGTAGACGGCCGGAACGGTGGCGGCTAGGTTGAGCACGAGCCGACCGTTCAGCGGCAGGTCGGTAATGCTCTTGTTGCTGATCGAAGTCTTCACGACAGAATCGGCATCGGCCAGCATGGGTGGAGTTGCCGTCACCTCCACTGTCGTCGCCACATCTCCGACCTCCAGCACGACGTTGAGTGTAAGAATCTGCTGTACGTTGAGCTTGATATTGGCCTGTGTGAACCGGCGGAATCCAGTTCTCTCGACGGTCAGGCTGTAATCGCCGGGCAAAAGGAACGGGAAGACGTAGCGGCCCTCCTGGCTAGTACTGACCTCTCGCACGACGCCGGTCTTGAGGTTCGTGACGGTCACTCTGGCCTCCGCCACGGTCGCACTCGTCGCGTCTTGCACCAAGCCTTGGAGTGTGGCCGTCGAAGTTTGCGCGCACAAGGCTCCAGCAAGTGCGAACGCCAGGACTAGCAACAGCAAGCACCTGGACATATTCTAAACCTCCTGATCTTTTAAGCGCTCAAGCGATTGAACGTTCAAGTACTATACTCGCTCGAATGGTGGCTGTCAAGTGTAATAGTGTGGTTATAATGTGGGAAGAAAGGATCGGTCCATGACTTCATTCCGGCTGGCGGGCTTGCACAGTTCGCCTCTTGTTAAGGACAGCTTGGCTAGCCTTCTGCGCGAAGAGATCATTGCAGGACGTCTGGCCCCCGGCGAGAGGATCATCGAGGGCAAATGGGCTTCGAAACTGAACGTGGCACAGGCTTCGATCCGGGAGGCCCTCAACATCCTTGCGGCCGAAGGCTTTGTTCAAAGAGGTCCGGGCCGGAGCACCCGCGTGATCGAACTGAGCGCGGATGATGTGGTCCAGATTTACGAGATGCGGAGCGCGCTCGAGACCCTGGCGGCGCGCCTAATCATGCGAAAGCGGCCCGATCTGAGCGACCTGGACCAGGCGATCGCCGACATGCGTTCGGCCGCGCTGTGCAACAACGTACGCGCGTTTTATGAGCGGGATATCCGTTTTCATCTGCTGCTAGCGGAAAAGGCCGGCAACCGCTTCTTGGAGCAGGAGCTGCGACGGCTGATCGTCCCCCTGTTCGCATTCGTCGTAATGCGGGTCCATGGAGCGGTCGATGAGCCGGAGCGCTGGGAGCGCAGCATTGCCGAACACCAGCAGATTCTAGGCTTGCTTAGAGGCACCGACCCCGAACATTCGGAACGTGAGATAGCCAGGATCAACCAACAATTCTTCGTTGATACATACACGCTGATGGCCGCAGAAAACGGTGAATGGCATCGCGCCATCGGAGTGAACGCACCTTGACTCCCGGTCATCTCGGGGAGAGGCGTAAGCAGCGTGGGATGTCGTTGTCGATCTTCCTCACCAAGTGATTTTTTTCACCAGAGAATACGGCATCGATTCTTGTTCTGGAGGTGGGAGCCTGCCCTGTGTGGCGGCCCTGTGTAGCTCTCGAAGGAGCATCAGCATAAACAAAATCGCCCTATTTATTTTCTGATAATCCCTAAGTGCAGCGCTGCACCAGGTACCGCGCCGCGTTGTCGGCAGGACCGGCCCCGGAACCGAACATCATGTCGTAGATGCGCGGCCGGATGTTAGCCGTGGAGATGAGCGTCACCAGCGGCAGCGTCGAGGACTGGGTGTTGGTGGAGTTGCCGTCGAATTGTGTGCCATGAGGCTCCTTTCAGTGGCCGATCAGGCCAGCTCAACAATCTCGATGGAAACGTCGGAACGGGCGATCCCCGTCTCCTGGGACCAGGCGCCCTCGAACCGCACGGTGTACCGGCCCTGGCTGGCGGCGCCGGTGGGGTCGTGCGAGAACGGCGGGTTCGTTTCGTAGGGGTCGTAGAACAGGAACGGCTCCTGCGGGCCGCCCCGCGCGTCGTAGAAATTACGCAGCGCAGATAACCGTGCCGGCGACAGCCGCTTCCCGAGACGCCATCTCCGTCTGCTCGCATCGGCGACGTGACTCCGCTGCGATTCTCCGTTGGCGTATTCGTTCACGTAAACGGGGTACTCGCGCGCCTGCGCGAAGACTCGCGAGAGGCTCAGCGGCATCACCGCTGTTGGCGCCGCGTTTTGCACCGAGCCTGGCATTGCCGATCAGCTCGTCAGGGTTCCGGGACTCAGTTGCAGCGCCAGCATTTCTCGACGGCCCGCGTTGGACCGTGCGGCGTCAATAGCAGCGCTTTGGACCGCGCGCGGGTTCTCGATCACAGCCTGTACGGCCTCGCCGCGCAGCGCCGCGGCGGCTGAGTTGCCGTTAATACTCACCTGCAACATCAGCTTGTCGCCGAGCGTTATGACTGGCGGGCCGGCATTGGACGGCGTGCCGGGCAATATTCTGTCCAGCGTCGATGGACCGAGAGTCGGCAGCGGAGATTGGAAAGCCAGCGCACTGCCGTTCTGGAATGTCGGTGCCTGGAAAAGCCCGCCGCCGAGCTCGACGAGCGAGGCTGGCCGTACAGAAGCCGGCAGGCGCGCGATGTTCTGGCCGGTGCTCATGGCGTACAGCTCGATCAGGTCCCGAACTTGCTGGCTGCGAATGGCAACATCGAGATTTCCCCCGAAACCCTGCTTGGCCATATCCACAATCTGCTGCAAGATCCCCTTGTCCGGGATGTCGACGCCGTAGATGGCTTTGATTTTGTCTCGGGCTTTTTCCATCGCCCCTTTGACGAACAGCCGGATGATGCCGGCGAAGAAGCCGGCAGACGCGCCGATGGCTGCTCCTATGGGCCCGCCGACCTTGAAGCCGATCAGCGCGCCGCCAGCCGTGGTCTCCGCGACGCCCACCGCGCCTCCGCGACGCAGCCCGTCCAGCGCGAGCAAAGCGCCGCCGACCAGCGCGGCATCAGACTTGCCGATCGCCTGGAGATTGCCGGAAATGCCCGTGCGCGCAATCGCGACGCCAGGCGCCACCTGCACGGAATTGCTCCCGAGTCCCAAGAAATTCTTCAAGCCGCCGAAAAGGCCGGCCAGACCGGCAACGTTCGAAACTCCGGCGATACCTCCACTGCTACCGCTTAGAGTTATCGGGACGCCCGTCAACGTCGGCGTGCCGCCCGGCGCCGCGGGCGATCCAATGATTCCGCCGCCGGCGCCGAACACTGGCACAGCTCCGATTCCCAGCAGAGTGCCCAAGCGGCCGAGCAGCCCGCCGCCCGCTGCCGCTCCGGCCTCTCCGCCGAAGACCGGGACATTGCCTGATAGGCCGCCAGCGAAACTCACCCGCACGCCGTAGAGCAGGCGCATCAGCGCGGCGGCGACCTGGCTGGTGACGATCTCTTTCAAGGCCGTCAGCACAGCCGTTTTCAGCGCGTTACCGATTGCCCCAAAGACGGATTCGGAACGATGCAGTAGCGCATCGAATACGCCGCCGGCGGATTGCTTCAGGGACTCAAAAGTGCTGCGCAGGTGCTCGCGTATCAACTGCGCCGAGCGCACGGCGGCCTGTTCGCGTGCGGCGTCAATCGCGCCCAGGCGCTTGATTTCGTTCTGCCGCGCGTCTTCCGCCGCCTGTTGCGTGACGGCCTCGACGCGGTCATCGATCTGCTTGGCCAGGTCCGGCCGCACAAACTTCAGGAATTGCAGGTAACTCAGTTCACGCTCTTTGCGCCGGTTGATCGCATCGGCGTGGATCCTGGCCTCCCGATTCACGTAATCGATCTCGATGGCGGCCCGCTGCTGTTCGACCGCCAACTGGTCGCGCAGGGTTTGGGCGCCAACCAGCTCCAGGTTCCTCAGGCGGGCATCGCGGATCTGCTGCTGCACCTCGGTCTCAAAGTCGAATTGCTTGTCCAGCGTCTCCAGGTGCAGCTCGAGGGATTTCTGCTCGAATTCCCGCTGCTCCTCGAACCGCTTGTTGTGGTCCTCGAGCGTCACCCGCAGCATTGGAAAAAGCTGCTGGTTATCCTTGTCGCGGAGATGCTCCAGCTTTGTGGCGTGGCCGAGGATACCCTGCCAGATCGAATCCTCGGCCAGCAGGACCCCCATCTTCCGCTGCTCCCGCTGGACCCCGATCACGGTCGCCTGGTTGATATCGTCGATGGCCTTCTTGCTGTTGCCGTAGAGATCGATCTGCTTGGCCTGCTGGTTGTAGACCTTGGCCAGGCCGTCGAACTCCTGGGTGATGGCGTTGAGCAGAAACTCGTGGGCCGACTTTTCGGCCTCTTGGATCTTCCGCAGCTCCTCGGCCGTCAACTGGCGCGGCGGCTTGGGCAGCTCGACCGTCAGCCCCAGCTCGGCGCCCGTGAGCGGCTGGAACCTGCCGGCCTTCTTCGCTTCGAGCGCCGCCTGGGTGACACCTTCCAGCGCCTTCTCCTCGTTGCCCATCTCCAGGCGAAACCGGAAGGCCTCCTCGGCGCTCTGGTTGAATCGCTGTTGAATGAAATACAGCGAGCCGCCGAGCACCGCCAATCCAGCCGCTACCTGCCCAACGACAGGAATGCCCGCCAGCGCAGCCCCCTTCAGCAGCACCGCTGCGCCACCGAGAACAGTCAGGCCCTTGACGACATCGGCCACAACATCCTTGTTCTCGCGGGCGGCCTGCAAGAGGTGCCCCATCCCGCCGACCAGATCCCGAAGCGTGGGCAGGAACGCGTTGCCTAATTCCTCCTTAAGTTCGTGGAAGCTGCGGCCCAAGGCCATCATCGATCCCTCGACCGTAGCGCCGGCCTCGGCGGCGACGCCCTGGAGACCGCTGCCTTTTTCGATCACAGCGTTGAGCGCGATCTGCCGCTTTTCGGTGTCGGTCAGGGCACGGCCGCGCCTCAATTCCGCCAGCGCAACCTGCTCCTCGAGGTTGACGAGGATTCCCATTGACCGCAGCGTGCGGGAGCGGTTCGCCTCGATGCCGGACAGGATCCGGTCGAGAGCCTCTTCGCGGCTGATGCCCCTCAGGGCGGCGGCATTCTTTGCGACCTCGGCGAGCTGGGTGGCTTTGGTGAGGTCCAGCTCGGCGACGATCATGCGGTTCACGACGGTGAGGGCTTCGCTGTCGTGGAAGCCCAGCAGCTTGATGGCCTGGGCATGTCCCTTCACGGCCGCCGCGCTCAGGCCATGGATCCTGGCGAGCTGCTCCGTCGTCGCCGCCACGAATTCATTGTGGGCCGCGAGCTTCGTAGCCTCTACCGCAAATTCCTTAGCGACCTCGACGAGCTTCTCGAAGGTCCCTGCCAGCACCTCGCCGACCGCTGCGCCGGCAGCGATCTTGCCGGTCAGGTGATCGAGCGCACCGCCGGCGTGATCGCCGGCCTGCTTGCCGTGCTTGCCGATGTCATCGAGGTTCTGGTTGAGGCGCTTGATCTCGGCATTGGCCTTGTCGCCGTCAACGGTGATGACCAGTTCGAGTTTCGCGTCGGAAGGCATTGCGTTCTTCTAAGCAATTTTGGGGAGGCCGATTCGGGTAGGGCTTCTGTACGAAATGGTACACTAGAGAAAGACTGTTTTCGGCGCTAATCACGCTTTTGAGATCCCTCCACAGCCGACACTAACCTGATTGGAGGTGGAACCATGTACCGCACGCTACTGGTTCTGGCTTGCGCGCTGGCGCAAGTGGTTGCTCAGACTACAGCTGTTCTCCAAGACGGAACCCCGGTCCGACTACGGCTGAATCGCACTCTCTCTTCGGCGGATGCCAAAGTGGGAGACAACGTTGATTTTGAAGTGCTGGACGAAATCAAAGTCGGCGACGTAATCGTCATCGCTCGCGGCGCGACCGCATTGGGGACAGTGACCGAGGCCCAGGCGAAGAAGAGAATGGCGAGAGGCGGCAAGCTGAATGTCAACATCGATCACGTCCGACTCGTGAATAACGAAAAAGTTGCACTCCGAGCAGTGAAGGAAACACAGGGTGGCGGCCACACCGGCGCGATGACAGGAGCGATGGTCGCCACGGGCATCGTATTCTTCCCGGCCGCACCTCTATTTTTGTTCATGCACGGCAAGGACATCACAATTCCAAAGGGCACGGAGATCACGGCTTACGTCAATGGTGACGTGGAACTCGATCCAGAGAAGTTCCGGGTTGCGGCTACCGGGCAGCAGCCTCTCTCGGGGCAGATCCCCATGCCCGTTCCCAATGCTGCGGGGGGCGTTTCCCTAGCATCTCTCAGCGTCACCTCGACACCACCCGGCGCTGAAATCGAGCTGAATGGCAAATTTGCGGGCGACACTCCGTCAATACTGAAGGCCAATCCGGGTTCACACAAGCTGACCATCAAGCGAAGCGGATTCAAGACCTGGGAGCGAGAGTTGCAAGTTGAGGCGGGAGCTTCGATCAGTATAAATGCGGAATTGGAGAAGGCACAGTAGTACTACTAGGGAGCTAGACCGATCCTGCACTCTGCACTATTGAACCTTCTCGAACCAGTACTGCTGGCCAAACGGTTTCTCGCGGGTCCGCAAGAGGAAATGCCTGCGCTCGTCGGTGTAGTCGGTCACGGATGGGTCCAGCACGTGGAACTTGCCAGCCGAGAATTCCTTGCCGACCGGGTTAGTTGGCTTCACGAAAGGGGGAGTCGGAGCAGGAGTCGGCTGGGGCTGCGGGTCCGGGTATGGTAGGCCGACACTCGGATCGCCGAACTGAAACCGATGCCGAAGCTCCGCCAGCAGCGTGGAGGGCATTTACTCACCGGAACTATCTTTCGAAGGTGACTATTGGAGGCTGGTTCGCCGCGGCAGTCGTGACCGAACCGCAGGACGCCGGGAACGTGCCGGCGCTGCCGTTGTTTCCAGCCTGCGCGAATTTCTTGTTGGTTTGTTGGTTCAGTTGAGTAATCTGCTGCGATGGTATCGAGAACGAACGCAGCGTCAGCGTCGTGGAATCGGTCGTCATCGCCAGCCAGTACACGCCGGGGTTCAGCGTTGCCGGACCGCCCGATATGGTTTTCGTGTAGACACCGGCGGTGTTGATGTCCGGTGTGCCGCCGGCCGTCATCACGCCGCTGTTGACCACCAGCGTTGTGCAGGACGCGTCCCAAATACCCAGGCCGAGGCTCTTCCCTACGCCTGAGATGGCCACGACCTCGAAGCTCAGTTGATTGATGGTGACCCGCCAGGGCAGCACGAATTGCCACAGGCGCATGACGTTCGCCGTGAAAAGGCTCGTGGCGCCGGAGCTCTGTGCGGGATAAATGCTGACGGCTACGAAGTAACCTTGGTCGGCCGTGGTGATCATGGTCGTGTTCTGGGCGGCCGGCAGATTGCCGCTGGTGATGTTGCCGGCGTTCGTCGTATCGGTAGAGCAGCTCGCGGCGGCGTTCGACAAATCACTACAGGCCGGCTGGGCGCTCGACACCGAACCGTCCGTGCCGATCTGTGTCAGAAACTGATGTGTAATCGAGACCTTCGATTTAACGCCGCCGAGAGTGCTGCTTGTCGGCATCGGCAGCCAGGCGGAATCGAGAGTGCCGCCCGACGTGCTCTTGGGGATCGCGTTGGGGGCGGCTGTCGCCGTGGCCACTTCATCTGAGCCGCCGTCCTTGTGCGTGCCGGCGTGCGCGGTCGGTGCCCGGGCATTCGTGTTGCGCGGGTCGCCATCGGTAACATATTTGTTACCGCCGCCTGGAGTCCCGGATGTTCCAGCCAGTGCCGCCTTCTCGCCGGCGCTTGGTAGATTCGCTCCATCGGCAAGAGCGGAGGTAAGCACGCTCCCGGCGCTCAGGCCGGCGCCGCTCCCGAAAAACGTCAGCGCCTGGAATTCCGCCAGATTGCCCGTGCCCGAGTTCCACACCTTGAAGCGGGACTTGTTGCCAGTGAAGCTGATCCAGTCATTCGCGCCGGAATTGCCGAACGTCAGCAGGTCGGTTGTAGCGCCATTGATGGTCTGCGCCTGGGTGAACGTGTTTGCCTCGTCCTTATAAACCGTCTGGGGGTTTTGGCGGCCTTTGGCCAGCGTGCCAGTCCAGCCCAGAGTGTGGACATCCTGAGCGCTGGAGATAATGACATTGGTGTCGTTGGCGAAGCTTTGCACGCCACCCGTCTGCCCATTCAGCGAGGTGATGCCGCTGCCACCCGGCGCTGCCCACCTGACGCCGAGGGGCTGACTTGAATCTGCGGTGAGAAGCTGGCCGTCTGCGCCGGGCGCCAGGCGAGACCAGGCCGTTCCGAAGGCAATCAAGCTGCCCTTGATAGCCCCGAGGCCGCTCAACTGTGAGAGGGCGACAGTCAATGCCGGGGTCGGCACCGTCGAGACAGCTACGTCCTTGATCTTGAGCGTGTTCGCGGAGGTGGGCACCACCCAATACTGCAGATACGTTGCCCTGGTGAGGTAGAAGCGCACCTGGTAGCTGGTGCCAGCGGGCGTGGCCGTATCGTTTGGCTCGAGCGTCACGTCAACAACGCCGTTTGTGATCGTGAGCGTCTGCTTGCTGGCGCCGATCGGCTCGTTGCCGGTGGTGATAAGCGGCGTAAACAGGGTGATGTCGGCCGCGCCGCCGGCGAGCGAGCCGTCCGGGTACTTAAGCGTGTCCAGTATGCGGGTGCCTGCCGCTTGCAGCTCGAGACAGAGCAGCAAGACCAGAATCGGGATTCGATGGCTCATTTTCGATTCAGCCGCTCGCGTTCCCAGTTTTCGCGTTCGGCGTGGAGAATTTGGAGCGCGCGAAAATCGTCAGCGTCCACGTCATCAAGCGTCATGGTGAAACCGGCTCGCAGAGCGAAATCCAAGTCAACTACTCGATGGAGGCTTTCGCCCACAGGGCTTGCCAGCGCAGCCTCCAGCCTCGTCCGCGGGCATTGCTCGCACCGCGTATGGTCATCGGGCGCTTCGGGGCAGAGCTTCGGCCCCGAACATAGTTCGTCCTTGCGGAGCGCCTGATGGATGAGAAATTGGAGCGTCGGGTTGTCCGGCCACTCGGCCGGACCTAGGAGTTTCCCAGGTCTTCCTCTTCGGCGCGCAGGGCCTGGAGCAGCTCGGCAACAACCGCCGCCTTGTGGATGATTGGGATACGGTCGCCGGCGTAGGCCTGCGCGCTTGTCGTTTCCTCGGCCGGCGGCTGCGCCATCAGCGCGTCGTACAACTCCCCAGATGGCCAGAGGTTGACCTTGATCTCCTGACGGCCGTGGCGGCCATCGATCACCCGGACGGCCGCCTTGCGGTAGTTGCTGACCTGCTTCTGGCTCGGCATCCGCAGGCAGTGAACCGCCTCGCAACCAGGAACCGATAGCGGAATACGGAAGACGTTGCCGTCCCGCTCGGCCTCCCCAGCCTCTGCCTGCGCAAGACGTTGAATCGCCGCCGAGGCTTCGGCCTGGTCGAATTCGGTTTCCTTGGAAACCAGAATCTTATCGAAAAGCTCGGCGTCGACCTCCTCGGCATTGGTGACCTGCGTTTCCGACGATCCGCGGCCCAAAGACCGGATGACGGTCTTCTGTTTCGCCATCCGGTCCGACCACTCGGCATCGGAGGGCCAACGCAGGGTTGCGACTTTGTACCCTTCGGGCGAGGGAATCTTGACCGCAATTTCTCGGTTGATGTCGAACATGCTCCCTCCCTTGGGATCGAAAGTGTGGTTACTGAGCGATGCCATCCACCGGCGTCACGCAGACAGCGGAAACAACGCCGTTGGTCGCGTTGTACTGCGGCTTGCCGGTGACCGACACCGTCACGATGCCATCGGTCTCGCCGACCTCGACGACGCTGAAGCCGACCTGCTGCCAGGTGACCGACAGGCTGTTATTGGCATCCTTCGTCAAGGTGACGACCGCTGTTCCCGTCGTCAGGTCGCGCATCTTCTGGAGCTCGGTGGAACCGTTAACGAAGCGAGCGACGAAGTTGAACAACGGAACGCGGTCGCCCACTTCGAGCCGTCCCTGAATCTGGAAGCCGTCCTGCTGGCCGCTGCCGGGAAAGAAGCCCTCCCGGAAGGCGTTGTCCCACCCCATCTCGAGCGACTCGAAGTTCTTGAGGCTGACGTAATCCACCCCCAGGATCGTGATCGCCGCAGAGTAGGCGTTCAGCAGGTTCTCGGCCGTCGCAGCCGGCAGGGTGATGCCGGACGGGTCGGTGATCGCGCCGGAGTGAGTGAACTCCACCGTCGCTTTGGCGTTGGCGCGACCGACCCCCTTGGTGATATTGATCTTCCAGCTCTTGACGGCGCATCCGACCAGCATGCGGTCAAGCACACGGGCCGCGCCCGGCCGGATCTGCTCGATGTAGGAGAAATAGGGCAGTTCCAGGCCGTCGGTCACCGGATTGAGCGGCGTGCATGTATAGGTGTAGGGGCCGGCGCCGGTTTTGACGACCTTGCCGAGGCCGAAGGCCCACAGCCAGGCCGCAAACTCGCTCGACAGGTATTTCTCCAGTTGGTGGGCCGCCGAATCGACATGAGACTTGAACAGTTGCGTCGCAAACTCATGGCCCTTGCCCAGCTCGGCCGCATCATCCTCGGCCATGAACTTCGGATTCGCAAGCTGAACGTTGAGCTTGTTGAGGCGCCAGATGTCGCTCGTGACGTTGGCCGTGGAAATATCGGCTTGCTTCTTCTTGCCGAAGCCGATCAGTAGCTCTCGGATGTTTGCCATCGGTTAGTTTTCCTCTTCGCGGTCCGGCTGTTGCGGCGGCTCGCACTGGCTCCACCCGGCAACCATCAGGGGAACCAACTGCGCCGGGTCCGCCGGGACTTCTTTGGGCGGCCCGCCGTCTGGCGGCCGCATCCACGTTGTTTCCCTCTGCTGTTTTTCCAGCATCAGTCGTCTCCGATCTCCGTGAAGCTCGTAGTCAGCTCGAAGAAATCCACGCCCTCAACATCGGGAGTCCTGCGGATCGTGGGCACATCCATGGGATAGAACGAGTCGTGGACTGCGTAATCGGCGAGGGTCTGGCCGGCGCTGTTCTGGCCCTTCCAGATCGCCCGGAGAATCCGGTAGAAGGAGCTCGCGTTGCCGTTCAGATCATTCGAGTCGTCGGCGCGGACGTAGATCGACACATGGTGCTTCCAAACCTCGGCCTGGCCAAAGTTGCCGGGCGCCATCTCCTGCCAGGCGACCATCACCGATCGCGCCGGCATGCGGTAGATGGCGCGATCCAGGCTGACGGCCTCCGCCGGCATGTCCTTGTATCCGTAGATCCGCTCGGGATCGCCGCCAACCTCGGCTACAAGGTCAGGGATGGTGCGCAGGGCCGACACCACGGCATCAACGAGCGCGGCTGGATTGATCATTCTTTCTCGCTACCCGATGAGGTTTCTCGCGTTCTCGGCGAAGATCTGTTTCGCCGCCTGCTTGACGGCGTCCTGGTTGCGCGGCGAGAACACAAGCCAAGGCTCGATGTTCTGGTTCGCCTGGGCTTTGATGCGATCTATCCGCGTGCTGAGTCCGGCGCGGGCTTCCTTCTCGCTCACCGTGCGGACCTGCAAGTTGTTGAGCATTTGGCCGGTGAAGGTCAGGTTCCGCGTGTTTCCCAGGCGCAGCATGGACTTCCTGATCGCGTAGCGTCTCGTCAGGCCCTTGGCCGCAGCGTCCTCCGGCCCAAGACCGGCCTGAACACGTTGCTTGACCGCCGCCACGCCGACCGTCCCGAGCTTCAACATCTGGAATTGCTTGAAGCCTAGCCGATCGACGACGATCTTTTTCTTCTGCCAGATGCGGACGCGCGGGTTGGTTGAACGAACCGATATTCCAGAGGCCCCAACCCTGGCAACAAAAGTTGGCATCTCGATTTACGTTCTCGACGCGTTCGCCACGATCGGCTCCACGAATTCAAAGTGCCCCATGTCTTTCTGTTTCCAGCGGCCGCCCCAGCGCAGGCCCAGGGATTCACCGATGCGCCCGATGTCGTCCCACACAGGATCGGCGGCGTTCCATTGCAACTTGTGCGGGCCGCGGAGCTGAAACGACTCATAAGGGCAGATATCGATGGCCAATCCATCCAGGTGCTTGCTGTGCCTGGTCCAGGATACGCCCTTGGCCAGGTTCGCCTCATGCTCCTGTTCGGTTCGGAGCGTTTCGATGATCATCACGGGAATGCCGGCCTCCACACACCGCGCCAGCAGCTCGACAGCGAGAGGCCGGAATCGCGGATCAAGATCGTTGAGCCGTCGGGTCATTGGCAAAGAAGGAAGGCCGAGTGCGAATTTACAGGGACCCGCGCCAAGCCAGCTCGAATCGCTAGCATCGAAAGTGGCCACGAAAGGGGATCGTGATCCCGCCTGATAAAATATAGTGAGAATATGCCGTTACCAGGTATCTGCAGGTTGTGCCGGCAGAAGGCCAACCTGCTAAAGAGTCACCTAATCCCGAGAGCCATTTATAAACGCATCCGCCGCTCGAATGGTGCGGACAACAGGATCGTCCTGGTTTCTGGCGGGGTCGCCGCGTTCACTGATAAGCAAGTTCAGGATTACCTGCTGTGCGGCGCTTGCGAGGATCGTCTGGGACGCGTGGAAAACTGGGTGGTGAGCAACTGCCTTCAGGAGGATGGCAGCTTCCCATTCCGAGATGCCGTCTTCGCCGTTCCTCGCCACCCAGAGACGGACGACGTCGCATTGGGGGCCTATCTCAAGGGTGCAGAGCTAGAAACACTAGCCTATTTCGCAGCGAGTATGCTCTGGCGGGCCGCAGTCCACCGCTGGGGTCAGTTCGGGTCGGATGTGACAGTAGACTTGGGGCCATACGAGGAGAAATTCCGCCAGTATCTGCTCGGCAAGACTGGATTTCCCCCCGAAACCGTGTTGGGCATCTTTGTCGCCGGGAAAGCCAATTACCAGGATCAGTTTGCCACCGCGCCCGTACCCCTGGACGTAAAGGGCTACCATCAATACACATTTGCGATTCCGGGCATCAAGTTCTCTATTCTCGTTGGCAAGACTCTGCCGGGGAATGTCCGCGCCGGATGCTCTCTGCGTTCTATTGAAGGATACATCTACATCGATGATCACCTGGACAGGCACGAACTGAAGTTCTTGATGGGGCGTGCACAAATAAGCGGAAAGCTTCTGGAACAGGCCAAATTGTACAAAAAGACACATGGCTTGTCAGGAAACGAAGCAAGCCTGAACTGAGCCGATCGGACGATATCCCGTCAGATCTTGCGCAGCGTCAAATCCGCCCCGCCATGGCCATCGTTGGCGATGTCGTAGACCTTGTAGTTGACGCCCTTCACCGTCACGGCGTCTCCCTTGGCGGGCGCGCCAGCAGGGAAATCAGACAACCGCACGAGCATGATGATGTACGATCCTTCCGCCGCCGGTTCGAGCTCGCGCGGCGTCTGGCGCACGCCGGTGAGCGCGAACACCGCGCCGAGCGGCGGATTGGGCTGATAGGTGACCTGCTCGCCGAAGGCGGCCAGACACCGGTCCAAAATCCCCGCGACCTGCGCGTTGAAATTAGACATCAGATATACGTTCCGTCCGGGCAGCGTACCGGATGTCCCGGCACGTAACTGCCATCCGGAGCTTTGGTGATTCGGCCTCGCCCGCCGACGTAACTTCCGTCTGGCGCCCGGCGCGGCTTGCCTGGCACGTAGGTGCCGTCCGGCGCGCGCGTGATGGGGCCGCCGATCCCCACGTAAGTCTTATCCGGGGCCATGCGCGGATGACCGTTGACGAAACGGCCGTTGGGAGCTCGAACCGGCCGCTTGGGCATCCCAGGGACGCTCCTATAGACTGATCACGCGGTACTTGATATGCACCTTTGCGGCGCCGGTGCCGGCCGCGAAGGCGGCCGTGGCGTTGGTGATGTCGATCCCCTCGTTGGCCGGCGCCACGAGGCCGCTCGAGCCCACGTTGGGTCCGAGTGCCACAAGCACCGTACCAGCCGCTCCGGTTACTACCGAGGCCAGAATGCTGCCGGCGTGCGGGATGCTGGTGGTGGTGATGTGGTACTGGAAGCTCACCGCGCCGCCGCCGGTAAAGGCAATCGAGCTGCGCATCATCTCGAAGACGATGCTCTCGACAATGATCGCCTTGCCGTTGCCCGGCGCCGGCAGGATCTGCACCGGCGCGGCGTTCATCCCGATGATGTCAGCGGCCGCGAGACTCACCGTTGCGGCCCGGACGACGCCCGGCGAGTCGAGGCTCGGCGCGTAAACCGGCCGATACAGCTTGTCGATTCCCATGTTGCTGTTTCTCCTTTTCTGGGACCTGTTCCGCCAGGCCGATCCGCCGCTGCTCATAGAGCTGCCGCAGCCTGGCGCGGTGGATAGTGCGAGGGACGGCCGCCCCGATCGGGAGAACTACGCCTGCGCAGAGCAGCGGCCGGTGGATGACGACAAAGTCAGGGATCATGCCGGCGGCGATCCGCGGCCAGGCAGGAGAGACGTCTCGCATCAGACCTCCGTGACTTGCTTGGTTGTTACGCGACGGCATTGTAGAAGAAGCCGCCCAGGTCCGCCCCGACGATCTTGTGGACATAGGCGGAATCGATCTCGACGCGAGTCGATTCAAGCCACGGGAGGTAGAAGGATTTCAAGCGGGTGCCCTGGCTGGTGGCGCCGAAGTACCCGGTCCAGGCGAAGGTGTAACCGGCGCCCGGAACCATCAGCCCCGGGGTGGAGGGCGTGTAGACGAGCAGCGCGTGGTTGCCGGCGATGAACGCGTTGGTATCGGAGGCTCCTTCGACCGCAGTGTTCTGGATACCGTCCATCACCAGAACCTCGTCCAGCTCGAACAGCGAGGCCATGATCGCCAGGGTGACCTTCGCCGGCTGGGGAGCAGTCTGGCCGTATTTCACGCGGTCGATGAAGTCCGGGTGGTCGCAGAGCGTGTCAAACACCTTGCGGGCGAGCACGAGCTTGTTGGGCCGGTACAGGCCGGCGAGCTGCACCGCGCGCTTCACGGTGCGGACGTCGACGATGGGCGACGACGTCGGATCATTCCACTGGAGAAACTGATTCGCGCCCGGCGCGCCGGCGACCCCGGTGTAGTTGGTTGTCCAGACGTTGTTGGCAAAGAAGGTGCTGGCCCACTGAAGTTCCCGATTGAGCCGCGCCTGGGTCGAGAGGAACATCGTCGCCTCCAGGTCGGGCTGGAGCACGCTGTCGGCGTTGGCGCGCACCTGGTCCGGGATGTCCTTGTGCAACGACCAGACATCGCACAGATAGCTCGGCGTGTTGTCGAGCCGGTAACCGCTGCCGGCCGATTCGGCGCCGGGGCCGCGCTTCTTCATCGTGCTGCGGATGAAGTCGCCCTTGTTGTAGACGTAGTAAACATCGCTCCGCTGCTGCACTGAAACGATGGGGAAGACTTTGTCGGCCACGAAGGCCTCGTCTTCCTGCCGGTACATCAGGGAGAGATTGGTGAGCGGCACGTTCACGTGAACGTCGCTGAGCGTCGGTTGCGGCATGAAAATCTCCTATCGCGACGGACTACGCCGCCGGAAAAAGTGGCATGTTGGTTGTGCTGGTTTTACGAGTAGGCGGCGTTCGACTTGAGAATCAGAACAGCAATGACGGCGACGGCGGAGACGTTGGTGGCCTCGAGCGCCTTGGCCACCACGGTGCCGGAAGCCGCCTTCTTAAGCGTGCCGCCGGTGTCAACCTCCAGCAGGTCGCCGACGGCGATGTTCTGGTTGGCGCTGATCGCGGCCTTCGAAACTCCAAAGATGGCCGCGACGCCGGCCTCGCCCGCGACCGGTTTATCCTGGAGGATGCCATCGGCGTTTTTGGCGGCAGCCGCGAGCGCGAGGTTGCCCGCAGTGTCGAGCGTGACGGCGTAGAACTGCTTGGAAACGAGTCCACTGGCGGCGGCCGGAGCCGTCAGCAGAATTTGCGTTTGTTCGAATGCCATATCGGGTTGTTCTCCTTTTGTTTCCTCTTCACAGCCGGTTCGAGCTAAGGATCATCTCAGAGCCGGAGAGGCGGGCTTGCAGGTGCTGCACATACATCCGGCGCGATGCCTGCGTCAGCATGGCGCTATCCCGCTCCTCAAGATAGGCCTCGTAGAGATGCGGGTGCGCGCGCAACACCTGCGCGTAAGCCTCCGCGCTCGGCATCTTCCCGTTCGCCGCGAGCGACTGGGCGCCCGAGAGGATCTTATCGAGAGCGCTCGTGTTGACCGCGCCGAAGTTCGGGTCGACCTGCCTCCCGCTGCTTTCGGCGGAACGTTTGTCTTGCAGGTCCGCCAAAGCCTCGGCCAGCGTCATCCCCTTGCCGATGTACTCGGCCGCCAGCTCCGGCTTGCCGGCAAGAGCGCAGATCTTGGCGATCTGGCGCGCCTCAGACGCGTCAGGACGAAGGGAAGTGGAAGCCGCCTTCTTTCCCCGCTCGCCATCCCCGTCCTCCTCCTCTTCGTCTTCCTCGTCCTGCTTCATCCCCGTTTTCTTGCGGGCCTTCCTGGCGTCGGCCTCGGCGTCGGCGGCAGCCTCTTCCGCCTCATCGGCTTCTTCGCCCAGCCGTTTGGCTTCCGCTTCCGCCTCATCAGCGTTCTTGCGGGCATCCTCGGCGTCTTCGGACTCCTCGGCCTCGTCGGCCTTCTTGCGTGCCTTCTTGGCCGTCTCTTCCGCCTCATCGGCTCGCTTGCGCGCTTTCTTCGCCCGCTCGCGGGCTTCTTCAGCCTCCTCCGCTTTTTTTGCGGCGAGCGCCAGCCACTCACTCACTCTCATTGTTTTCTCCTTTCGGATTGGTTCGGCGTTGATCGCCGCAACACTGTCCCTGTGCTCCACCGGGCGGCCCGTTGCGTTCTTGTGCGGCGCGATGGCAGACTCTCCCTTCAGGACCGGCGCTTCAATCTGTGCCCGCAGCGCTTGCAGGGCGTCGTCCAGCGTTCCCACTTCGTCTGCCAGCAGCGGCACCGCCTGGCCCGCGTAGAGGACGGCGGCCTCGGTAGCCGCGATCCGCTCCGTCCTCTGCCCCCGGTTCCGCGCCACGGTCGAGACGAACATCTGGTACTCGCGATCTACCTCGGCCTGGGCGTCCGAGCGCGCTGTCTTGCTCAGCGGCTCATGCGGGTTCCCGTCCGTCTTCTTGTCGCCGGCATAAATGTAGGTGTATTTCAGCCCGGCCTGCTCGTCGGCGCCCGATTGGTCCAGGTGCAGGGCGAAGACGCCGATGGAACCCACGGCTCCGGTCCGCGTGACGAAAATTCGGTCGGCGGCGCTGGCGATCACGTAGGCAGCCGACAGGGCGGCGTCGTTCGCAATCGCATAGCACGGCTTCTGCCCGCGCCACGAGTAGATCAGATCGGAGAGATCAAACATGCCGTGGGTTTCGCCGCCCGGAGAATCGATATCGAGCAGCACTCCCCGGATCTGCGAATCGGCGTAGGCTTGCCGCACCTGCTCCGCAATCCGCTCATAGGAGCTGCAGCCGCTCATGGCCCACAGGCCGGCCGATTTCTTCATCAGCGTCCCCTGCACGGGGATGAGCGCAATGCCGTCTTCGGTTACCTGGCAGCACCTGCGGGAAGCGGGTTCCGGTTCATACTGCGCCTGGAGTTGCCCGGGTTGCTCGGTCCTCAACTCCAGCCCAATGCGCGGGCCGATCGTGCGCAGGATGATGTCGAGCTTGTCGGGATGAATCGCCAGCGGCGTGTCGAAGATTCGCGTCTGCAGATGCGAGAGCAGCTTCACTGCGGCCTCCGCGTCATCGGTCCCTTTCCGTTCACGCCGGAAACAGCGGCCAACTCAGCTTGCTGCTCTTCTTCCTCGAGTTGTTTCCCGCGCGGAGCTTTCGGGGCTGGCTCGGTCGGATTGGTTTCGCGCCCGATCAGCACCTTGGCCGGATTGGAGTCATAAACGAGCCCGAGCTGCTCGGCGCGGGCGTTGTCAGCAGCCTGCTGCGCGTCGATTTCCTCCGGGTCAAGCCCGCGGGAGCGCGCGATCATGGCCCGCGAGCTGAAGCCGTTGCGCACATCCATCTGCGCCGCTTGCGATTCCTTCAGCGGATCGACCCAAGCCCAGCCCGGAGCGACCCACACGACCTCTTCGTAGGGCGTCGGGTCATCAAAATATCCAGGGATGTCCAGGGCGCCGGACAGCACCGCCTCTTTGAGCCACCGGTTCTTGATCGGCTCGCAGGCCTGGTGGACGATCACGTTGTACTGGAACTGCTCGCAGGCCCTCTGGAACTCCAGCACCCCGGCGCGGATCGACGAGTAGGTCACCCCTTTCAGATCCGAGGTCAACTGCTCGTAGGTCATGTTCAGGCCGGCGGCGAAACGGTGCGCCTGCACCCGCACGAAGCTCTCGAAGTCCGAGGCCGTGGGCACTTCGGGAAACTTGATGTCTTCGCCTGGAAACAGCTGCTGCAGCGTTCCGGCTTCGATTTTCGAGACGTCGGTCCCGATGTCGCGCTGCGGGTCGAAGTTCGAGACGAGCGGCTGCTCCAGGTTCGGAGAAGCCGGATTCGCCGGGGCCGGCGGCAGGATGCTGTCCTCCGCCGCGGGCCTGGTGATGAAACCGGCGAACATCGAGCAAACTTCCTTGCGAACCAGCTCGGCGTCCATGTACTTGTCGAGCGTGTAGAGCAGGGTCAGGACCGCCGTCATGTGTGGCTGGCCGCGAAGCTGGCCCGCGCGCAGCGGCTTGTAGACGTGCCGGATCTCTTCCGCCGGCACTTCCACGAACTGCAAGGCGCCGAGCGGGAAGAACATCGTTTCGCCGGGATGCTCCTTATACATGTGGTAGGCGACACGGCGTCCATCCTTGTCGAACTCGATGCCCGTGCGGACCACGTTGCCGTTCCTGTCGCTCGGGATGATGTTACGGAAGACCGGGACCTGCTCGCCCTCGATCAGTTGCAATTGCAGCGGAACAAACAATCGGGCCTTCGGAGGGCGCAGGCGATAGCGGATAAACACCTCGCCCGCCTCGAAGATCTCCCGCGCGATCAGGGCGAGCAGGCCGTTGAAATCGCTCTGTCCGGCGAAGTCCGCCTCTTTTCCCCAGCGCTCCCAGGCCTTCTGTAGCCTGGTCCGCACCTGCGGGTCCGGATGTCTCCAATGAGGCTGGATGCCGCTGCCGATGACATTGGACTCGAACTTGTCGATGGCGCTCGCGGCGAGGGGATTGTTGCGGACCGCGTCGCGGCTGCGGCTGCGGATATTATCGAGGTTGCCCCATAAGAGCGTCGTGGCGCCCAACCGGCTTGCCTGCCAGCCGAGCGAGCGGCGCCCGGTCGAGCCGGCCTCGTAGGGAGCAGTCGCGGAGGCCCTGCGGCGCAGTGGGGCAGGGGCGATCCGATCAGCGAGCCAACTCCTGAACCGTTGCGTTACGGTTGTCGCCATTTCAGATAATCAGGTCAGCTTCTCTGTCAGAGGCCGCTTGCGAACGCTTCGAGACCTCAGACATGCTTACGTCGGCTTCCCCGGTGCTATACTGCAAGTCGCGGTTCATTCGACTCAAGGGCCAAAGGGATGCGCAGATGCCAAAAGCCAAAGTCCTGGCCTTTATAAACTACAAAGGCGGTGTCGCAAAGACTACGACGACGTACCATGTGGGGTGCTCTCTTGCACAGCACCTGGAGAAGCGCGTCCTCCTTGTGGATATCGACCCGCAGACTAACCTGACGTTCCTCTGCGCTTCGATTGAAGACTGGGAGAAATTCAAAAAGAGCAAAGGCACGATAAACTCGATGTACCGGCGCTATCTCGAGGGCAAGTCGCTCGATCCGAAATACTTCATTTGGAAAGAGCCTGTTGGGGGATCGATCAAACGGCGCATTCGCGGCCTCGACTTGATTCCCTGCGATATTGACCTGCTCGGCGAGGACCTCGGAGGAGGTGACTTGGCTGGGCCCATACCGAGTTTCGAACTCCTGAAGCGCCACGCGGGCAAGTACATCAAAGATCGGTCGTTCCTCCGAAAAGCTCTGCGCGAGGTCGAAAACGATTACGACTACATTCTGATCGACTGCCCGCCCAATCTCTACCTAATGACACAGAATGCGCTGGTCGCAAGTCGCTGGTATGTTGTGACGGCTATTCCGGATCACCTCTCCACGATCGGTCTCAGTATCCTTCAGCAAAAAGCGCACAAGATCGGAGAGTCTTTTAGACACGCCCACACGCTCGCTGGGGATGATGCCACTCCCGTTCGAACGGCGGAATTGGGTGGCGTTATCTTTGTCCGGGTAAGGCTCGGCGGTAGCATGATAACGAACGTGCATTTCAGCACAATGGTGCAGGTACGGAATTCCCTCGGGAACGGCGTTTGCTTCGACGGTCGCACCACCGAGTTAATTGGGTACGGTGAAGCAGCGGAGCAAAGCCTACCGGTGTGGATGACCAATACGAAAAACGCCATCAGTGCAGCCGGAAAGGGCGAGTACCAGCGGATCACCAAGGAACTCGCCGAGAGGTTTTGAGTTTAGTGGGCACACGGAAACGACCGGACTTTTTCAAGGCAGAGAAATTCCTGCAGAGCCTTAGCGGCCTTGTCGAGTCCCTTCCGCCGGAATCGGATAAACAGCGGGTTGCAGCAAATCTCGATCTGGTTATCGATTTCCTGAGCGAAATTAGGAAAACCGTGAGTTCGCTTCCTTCTCAAGAGAGCGCGACCTCAGTCCAGTCCGCGATCGATGGCCTGAATTCGCTCTTCGCGCGTGCACGTGCGAGCGCTCCGCTGGCCGCAGCACTAGGCCTGCAACCATCTGCCCGTAAACCGAAAGTCGCACCGTTGACGGAAGCCGACTCCGAACGAGCCAGGATATTGCTCGAAAAGTTGGAGAAGCTGCCGATCGACGATCTGCGAGCGAATCTGGAGAATACTTCGACAACTTCACCCCGCGATTTGCATGCAATTGCAGCGCTCATGGGGATAAGATCGACGCAGCGCAGCAGCCGGGAATCATTGGTGCATCAGATTGCTTCGAAGGTCGCCAATGCTCGTGGCTACGAAACGCTCAGACGTGGAACCGAAGATAGCGATTAGCTTCTCGATGGGCAGCACGCCTGAGATCAGGTTGGCTTCGGGGCAAGCGCCCGCCCGGCTGGCCGCTGCCGTGCAGCGATTGTCGCCGGCGCCTTATGCCGGATTAACTCGGTAGCAGTATCGACTCAGGATCACCGGCCCCCGACTGGTCACCTGCTCGGGACTGGCCGACTACTCCATTTCACCAGCCCTTGTCGGTGTACACGCGGATGTGCCGAATCGTGGTCTTGCCCTCGCTCGCTTTCACCTCGATGACCGCCAGCGCCCGCGCCTTTAGCAACTCATCCATGGAGCGATACCGCACCTGCCGGTCCTGGAAGCTGACCAGGGTCACGCCGTTCTTGATCGCCTCGTCCAGCGCATCGATGTCGGCCTGCGTCCAAGCCATTTAAAGTTGAAACCTCGTGGTAAAAAAAGCCCGGCGCAACCTGGCCTGATGTATAATCAATCACCATGTCAAAGGGCGCAAGCGCTAATCCCAGCCCAATCACATTTGAGGAGATTGTTTCATGAGGCGACTCTTGACTTGCACCTTGATTTGCGCCACCGCTGGATCACATTTAGCTGCGCAGAATGCGTGCGTCGCGCTTCTTCGTCATGGGATTTACAACACCCAGCGGAGTCTACAGCTTGGCAGCTCAGCGTCGACCGTCTACAATCAGGTTTGCTCCAATTACAATTCGTATAAGGCGGGTACGCTGAGAGCTGACGCTAGCGGCAGATACGGCTTGTTCTCGGCCGGCGCTTCCCTAACCAAAGAAGAAGTAGAAGCGATTGGTCAAGCCATGTGTAGCACGGGTTACTCAAACGAAGCTGCGAACAACCAGATCGACGCCTTTTCCTCTGTTGTTAGTGATACGGGACGAAGGGCGTTTTCCGACTGTATCCACGAAGCCAACGCCGGTCTTGTTATCGAAACGAGTTATGACGAGAATATTCCAAATTTAGTTACGATCAGCGCTCGATACAGCCCAATTGGGAATCCCGGACCACAGCGCGTAACAGGTATTGATATCAAGAGTGATGATCCTGATCCCAATCCGCCAGATACCGTGAGGGTGACTTGCTCCGGAAGCTTGGTCACGGCCGCAAATGAGCGCCAACGGCTGACACCTGGACAGGTTCTGACGATGACCTGTCGGCGCCCCGCTGCCAATGACCCGCAGAACGCGTTCCTGATTCTTGGGAACCGAGCTCTCGCCTATGGTGCAGCAATTACAGTGGGAACAGATCTCGGTCCAGTAAGTTTTACGTTTGCGCCAATTTACGTTCCGCCGCCACCCAGTCCGATTAGACCCGCGTTCGTAGGCGAAATTCGGGCAATCGCCTTTCAGTCCACGGAACCCGCCTTTAAGGATCTCGTCGCAAATGGATGGATGGAGTGCGACGGCCGTGCACTAAACGCAGCTGAATACCCAGAGCTCTATGCAGCACTTCAGAACACGTGGGGAACGACAAACATAGGCGTGACATTCAAGATACCTGACCTGCGGGGACAGTTCCTACGCGGCTGGAGTCACGGCTCAAATGTCGATCCTGAGGCGAATTCCAGAACGTATGCCGACCCAACTAACCCGCATGCAGGGTGGACAGGTTCGAGCGGCGATGCCGTTGGTAGCAGGCAGCCTGACGCTTTTGCGCACCATCATCACCCTATGGACATGAAGAAGCTAGAGGCATCTGGCGGACACGGCTTTCTAGGGAGTGGACTGCGGAGCAACTCCGACGCGGGTGCGCCTTGGGACCAGCCTGTTGCAACGAATGATGTGGGCAATACCTACGAGACACGTCCGAAGAATGTAGCTGTGATGTACGTTATTTACACAGGCAAGCGCCCCTGAACTGGATGCGAATCCTGGTCGCGTGCGCGCCGAGTAGCGTGAGGCCGCAATCAAACCGCGGTTCGTGTCCTGAGTACGTGTCGAAGCCCATCAACAATCCGCATCCCCAAGCCTAAATCAGAGGTGAAACCTCCCCACGATCCGTCGCACGGGCCCAGGCCTGCTAACCGGCCGTGAGGGCGCTGCAGCTTTCGCATGTGGAGCGAGTGCTCCAACTTGCTCCCTCAACTGCGCCCACCGTTTCTCACCGAACCTCTCGATGCCCAGCACAATCGCAGCAGCGCGAGCGTAGATCCTGGTGTCGAGCGCCTCGTTGCGCTCCCGGATCTTCTTCCACTCCTGCTTGCGGTAGCCGCCCTTGGTGACCCGCGTGACCAACTGCTCGGCCGTGAGCTGCCTGAAGAACTCATCGCCGATCTGCGGGAAGTGGCAGTAGCCGGGCGGGTGCGGCTCGCCGTCGAGCGGCGCCGGCAAACGCAGCCAGCCGTACAGCTCGCTCTTAAGCGTGCCGGTGGAGACAGGCCACACGCGGATGCCGCGACGCAGCTTCTTCCCCGTGCCAGCCACATCGACAGCGGCCGGTATCCCAACGGCCGCCGGAGCATAATCCACGCCCTTGACGACCAGGATGCGGCCGGGCCCCTGCTGGCGCGCCCAGTCGTAGACGTACTGCGTGCCAAAACCCGAGTCGATGGCAAGCCGCTGAATCGGCATCTCGATTCCATTGGCGCGGCGATATGTGGCCGCGAGCAGATCGGTCAACTGACGCCACACTGACGCGCTCGCCGTGTCGCCCTCCAGCACCACGTAATCGACCAGCCAGCTTTCTTTGCCTTCGCCCCAGGCGACAACCTGAACTTCGATGCGATCTTTCTGCACGTCGGCGCCGGCGGTGAGAACCAGACCGCCGGCCGGCACGGTGCCGAGAACGTAGTCCTCGCGCCGCTCGTAGAGGCGCTGCCAGTCGGGCGCTTCGCCGGATTCCACCCACGGCTCGGCCAGCACCGTGTTGACGAACTCCCGCAACGTCTCCTGCGATTTCTGGTCTTGCAGGAACTTCTTGGCGAGCGCGCCCCACTTCCGCCAGGGCGAGTAGAGCGCGTTGATCCAGAACCCCACCGTCCCGCTCCCCGGGTTCGCCGCCCGCCATTCGCCCCCCTGGAGCATCCGGTGCTTTTGCCAATCCTGGATGTCGCCAGAACAGTGCTCGCACTGATAGTGCGCCTTCTGCGGCTCGCCCTTCGGCCAGACTAGGCGCTCCCATCGCAGCACCTGATATTCCTCGCAGTGCGGGCACGGCACCCAGAAGCTGCGCTGGTCCGACTCCAGCCACGCCGCCTCGATCCTCGACAGCCCTTTCACCGTGGGCGTCGAGCACATGGCGATCTTGCGGTTCCAGAAGTTGGCGTGCGGGTGATGGCCAGGTTGACCGGATCGCCTTCGCTGCCGGCGCTCGCCGGATACCGGTCGATCTCGTCGAGCAGGCAGTAGCGGATCGAGCGCATCGCCAGACCCGCCGGCGAGTTGGCGGCCGAGAGCGTGATCGTCCCGCCCAGAAACTTCTTGTGCAGGATCGTGTTCCGCGAGTCGCGGCTGCGGGCTTCGGAGACTTTCCCGTGCAGGCACGGCGTGTCGCGCAGCATGGGCGCCAGGCGGTCCTTCGAGAAGGCCTCGGCGTCGATCTCGCGCGGCTGGACCATCAGGACGGGCCCGGGGTCGAGGTCGATGACGTAGCCGAGGAAGTTTTCGAGAATCGAACTCTTGCCCATCTGGGCGGCGCTCATGATTACGACCGTCTCTGCCGGATGGCTGGGGCTGAGCACATCCATGATCGCCCGCTGATAGGGTGCGCGATCGGTTCGCCACTCGCCCTTCTCCGCCGCCGACTCGGAGCTCAACCGGCGGTTCCGGTCGGCCCATTCCGAGACCGTCAGGTCGGGCGGCGGAACCAAAACCTCGGCCGCCAGGATCTGGATCTCTTCAACGCGCATACTGAACGTCCGAGCGGAGCAGATTGAGCAGGGCGTGCATCTCGCGCTTGAGCGCCTCGCGCACCTGGCGCTCGTCGTTGATCGCCGCGATCTCCGGCGCGAGCTTGTCAGGCACAGCCAGGATCCTCTCTTTCAGCTCCACCAGGATCGACGCCCAGCGATTCTTCACCGCCTCGGCCTCGACTAACTGCTGCCGGCGTTTCTCGTACTCCAGGTGTTTGAGCTTGGCTTCGTAGATGATCTTGGCAAGCCTCGCCTGGGCATAGCTGGCGCCCGGCTGCGGATCTGGCTCCGCCGGCAAGGCGAGCCGCTCGGGCCGGTCGTCGAGCACCGCGTCGGACGCGGCCACATCTACCAAATTGCCCCGCATCACCAGCACGCCCGCGTCGGCCAGCCGGCTGATGTACTGCCGGCTCTTGCCGCGGTGTTTCGCGTACGCGTTTCTGGTCAGATACTGGCGGGATTCGCCCATCAATCGCCATCCGCTCCCGCATCTGTTTGAAACATCGCGAGATAAAGTTGTTTCGGTCCTTCGAGATTTCCCTTGCCTGTCTGCGCCACCCGATCCATCATCGCTGTCGATGGATTGCAGCGGCAATGGCCGTCAACAGGAGATCAGAATGAAGAAATCCGCAGTAGAAACGGGAGGTATCTACACCGCCAAGGTCAGCGGCAATCTGACCCGGGTCCGCATCACCCGCACGTCGCCGTACGGCGGATGGTACGGGATCAATCTCGCCACCGGGCGCGAGGTGTACATCCGCAGCGCCCAGAGGTTGCGCCACAGAGTCACCCACCCCGAGGCCCAACCCATCGCCTGCCAGGAGACCATATGACCACCACCTTCGTAATCGAGACACTGCAGCGCGAGCTGACAGCGGCCAAGGAGGATGCCTCGCGGCAAGCATCGCAGGCGACCAACGATGACGTACATCGCTTCCTGCTAGGCTTCAGCATCGAGCTGGAACGGGCGCTTCAGATTCTGCAGGAGGTCACCAGACTTACAGGAGCCAAGACATGACCACATTTGTACTCGACTGCGACAACAACCTAATCGCCTTCGACTCACGGCAGAAGGCGGAATTCGCCAACATCGCCGGGGCCCGGATATTCAGCTCGCAGCAGGAGCTGGAGGCCCTCGACCTCGGCGCTTCCAGGCTGGTCGAAATCTGGAATGGATTTGCGGGCGCTGTCCCGTTCGACGATCTGAGGCCGGTCAAGAAGTTCGAGAACCGCCACATCGCCGCGGCCCGGATCTGGCAGGCGGTCCAGCGCCTGGCCCCCAAAACGGCCGCCCCTGCGCCGGCGAACGCCGCCGCCGCGCCCAAGACCAAAGGGCCGAAGCCCGCCGGCGCCAAGCCCGCCCCGCGGCCGCAGGGCGGCGCGCCAGCGCCGGATGGCAGCAAGAAGGCCGGCGTTCTGGCTCTGCTGCGCCGGGCCGACGGCGCGACGCTCGCCGAGATCATGGCCGCCACCGGCTGGCAGGCCCACACCGTGCGGGGCTTCATCAGCGGAACCCTCAGCAAGAAGATGGGAATCCAGATCGAGTCCTTCCAAACCTCCCAGGGCAAGCGCGCCTACCGCGCCTCGTAGAGAGTCGGCCATGATGATCGAGTTCGAAGACCACGGCGCGGAGGAGCAGCGACTCCTCCTCCGCTACCTCGAGCAACGTAAGGCGCAAGGAAGCTTCCCGCCTCAGCCTCCTGCACCGAGGCCCAATTGGCTCTGGCGCCTCGTCGGATGCATCTGGCTCACCTGGGCACGCCGGCGCTACGGCCCCAAGTAAACATCTCCTACCCCGTCCGCCGCCGGGCCCAGAGGGCGCCCCTCTGCCCGGCGGCGCTGTTCTTCCAGGAATCACCGGCTGCACTTGGAATGCTTCGAAGAAGAAGTACGGCCGGCGGCCTCGCAGGGGAGTCGCCGGGCCGCCTAATCGAGTCCCTTGAACATGGCCGACAGCTTGACATTCAATGCCTTGGCGATGGCCCGAAGGCTGGCGAGGGTCACATTGCGCTCGCCGCGTTCCACCGAACCCATATAGCTGCGATCCAACCCACAGATATGAGCGAACTCTTCCTGGCTCCAGCCCCGCCGCTTGCGGAGTTCTCTGATCCGTAAGCCCAACCGCTTCTGGAAATTCTGGAGATCCTGTTGCACTCCAGACAGCTTGGGACTATACTGTCTCGCTGTCCACGGACTTCGAGAACACGGACTATAAGAATCAAAGTCCGCGGGCGGCTGTTTCGATGGCGCTCTGAGATCAGCTCATGAAACCCGACCGGCTGGCCGAAATCATCCGGGAACTCTGGCGCGAACTGCACGCGCTCGATGAATGTATCGCCGTCTTGGAGACTCTGGCCACCGGACGGCGAAAGCGCGGGCGGCCCCGCAAGAGGCCATTGCCACCGGAGAAGAGCCGCCCCAGGGCTGAAAGCCGCTAAGCATTCTCCGCCGTTGCCGCCTGATTGGCGGGCGGCGCTTTTTTTTCTTTCCCCCTTTCCGCTGCCACCGCATCGAACGTCCGCCCGTCGCCATCCAGCACCGATTTGCGGCCCGTATAGTCCTGCCAGCGGCGAACGATGAGATCGGAATACGGAGGGTCGATTTCCATCAGCCGGGCCCGGCGCCCGAGCTTCTCCGCTGCGATCAGCGTGCTGCCCGATCCCCCGAACAGATCCAAGACCACCTCGCCGGGACGCGACGAATACGTCAGCGCCCGCGCTGCCAGCTCGACCGGCTTCTCGGTCAGGTGCACCATGGCGTTCGGACTCACCTTCTTCACGCTCCACACATCCGTCGCGTTCGTGATCTCCGGGTTGAACCAGTGCGCCGCGCCCTCGCGCCACCCATAAAATGCCCACTCATGGTTGCCCATAAAATCTTTGCGGGTCAGCACGGGATGTTCCTTCACCCAGATGATGGCTTGGGAAAAGTACAACCCGCACTCGGTGAGCGCCGGCGGGTAGTTGGCGCAGTTGGCGTAGCCGCCCCAGATGTAGAACGAGCCCCCGGGCTTCAGCACCCGCGCCAGGTGTCCGAACCACTGGCGCAGCAGGACATCGTAATCGGCGTCCTTCATGAAGTCGTTTTCGAGCGCCCGATCCTTGGGCCGCATCTTCTTCGTGGTGGCCTTGGCCTTCGACGCGCCCCGGTGAACGTCAAAGCTCTGGTGATGGTGCAGGCCGGCGAACGACGACAGCCCGGCGGCGATGGCGTTGTTCGAGCGCGGCTCCACCCGCACGTTATACGGAGGATCGGTGTTAACGAGATCGACTGGTCCACCCTCCACTAGGCGGTCAACATCCTCGGGATTGGCCGAATCCCCACATAGCAGCCGATGCTCACCCAACACCCACAGATCACCGCGCCGGGACACCGGCTCTTCGAGCGGCTCCGGCACCGCGTCCTCTGCGCCTATGTCCGCACCGGCTTCTCCTGTCCCAAGGAGCAAGGCGTCCAGCTCCTCGCTGCTGAACCCGGTCAGATCGAGGTCGAAGTCTGCCTCTTTGAGATCGGCCAATTCCAGGCTCAATAGCTCGGGGTCCCATCCCGCGTTCAGGGCGAGCTTGTTGTCGGCCAGGATGTAGGCGCGCTTCTGAGTCTCGGTGAGGTGATCGAGAACCACGACCGGGACTTGTTCCAGTTTCAGCTTCCGCGCGGCCAGCAGCCGGCCGTGTCCGGCGATGATGCCCGCGTTTATATCCACGAGAATCGGGTTGTTGAACCCGAACTCCAAAATGCTCGCGGCGATCTGGGCAATCTGAGCGTCGGAGTGTGTGCGGGGATTGCGTGCATAGGGGATCAGGCGGTCAATGGACCACAGCTCCATCCCCTTGGCCAGGGCGGGCAAAGGCATCGCGTCGTCTGCTCCGGGGGAGTGATTACGTTCTGGAGGGTTACTTGCCGATGTAGGGGGCCTGTGCCGGCGTGCCGTCCGGGTTGGCGAAGTGGGCCAGCACGGCCGTCAAGCCCTGCACGGCCGACAGCGCCACCATCGCCCAGAACTTCCCCTTGGGCGGCAGAAAATCCTGGGTGGCGTTGATGCCCTGCGCAGCCAGGGCGAGGATCTGGATAGCAACGTTCACTGAAAATTTCATCTTGGTAAGCTCCTGAAATTGTGAAATGAGAGGCCGTAAACGCAAAAACAAACGAATTTCGCGGATCATCCGGCGCAATCTCCAATCAGAACGTCCGCCTGATATCCCGCTCGATGCCCTTCAGCACCCGCACGATGGCATGGCCGGTCTTTCTTGCGGCCCTCTCCACATCCGGCCCCAGACGCTCCCCGCCATAGTGGACTAGGCCGAGCGTAAGTGCGACGATGACGGCGGTGGTGGTCATGATGCACGTCTCGTTTCAGAAAATTCGCCTGCTGTGACACCGGAGTGACACCCTGGTGTCACGGTTCCCTTCTGTCCCTGTTCTGTTCTGTTCTGTTCTGTTCTATGTACACCTGAGTGGCAGCCGAGAGACACCCGGGTGACACCCGCGTGTGACCGCTGGTAAGTCTTTGACGGTGGACTACCTTAGGTGCGCCTAAGCCAAAGGTGGCAGCCGGGTGACAGGCACGTGGCAGGCGAGTGACACGCCCTTGGCATCACAATGTCAACCGCACCCGCACCCTAATTTTTGGGCAATTCGCTGGCGAAAACGTGCCATCTCTCTACCCGCCGCCCGCCGCGCCAGGAAGTACCTAAAAACTCAAACTCTTACGGGCCATTGACGGCGACGTCCGGAATAGAAACTCAAAGTTTATGTTTCAAACACTTCTACGTAAAACGTTTGTAGCCAATGAAGCGGTCTTGGGAAAGGCCGTTGTATTACCTCCACGCTCCCCACGACGCGCGGGCGGGCCTATATTGCCCGGGAACTGGTCACCGGCCGGACACTCCGCGTAGCACGGAGGCCGGCCTCTGCGGAGACCGTAAAAGAACTTGTAAAACCGTTGGCGCTCAGCTTCTGACCTGGCCGGGTTGATGCATGGCAAGCGGGTGTTTGTCCGGTCCGTTCCAAAAAATCACGCCGCGCCCGGCAAGAATCGCGCGTTCCTCAGCCGCACGGGCGTTCGCCAGGACCAGGGTCTGTTGCATCTGACTCAGCACAAGCGTCCCGGCCGCCGTGAATTCCGCGTAGCCCCGGTTCACAAGGTCGCGGGCCCGTTTCAAGCTCGTGTACCGCGAAGCCACCGGGTTCTCGATGATCACTACACGGGAAGTTTTCTTGCGGCGAGACACTTCTGGTTTTCCTCGCGTCTGCGGCCCGTCTATGGGGAAGGGCAAAAACCCTGGCCGCTCCAGGCGGCCGGCAAGACCGCTGCTACCCTGCGTAGCGGCCCAACGGGGAGCGCAGCCTGGCTCGAAGACGCAGGTAGTCCAGATCAAAGGGCAGGCCGAACATGGCGCGCATCGCGAGAAACCAGCCCGCCTGGCTCCGGTCTGTGATCTCCCTGCCGTTGCGGTTTACCGGATGGGCGGTATTGCAGCTTTCGTACCGAGCGATCCTGCGCCCGCAGTGCGCATCATGAACGCCGCCTGCGCTTGGCTGGCACGTGCATTTGCCGTTTCGGGCCATCCTGCTCCCTCCGCCTAAATACTTCCCGCGAGAGAGCGTTTGGCGCCAAAAACGCCAAAAATGCCAAACTATCTTTGTCGATTGAGCGCGGGATCGAACTGGACCGACTGAAAACCTCTGCCATCCCACGGCTCCCGGCCCGCCGTTTCAAGAGCCGTTAACCGGGGCTTGCGCCTCCCGACCATACACAGGGACGCCCGAGAGCGTCGGAGGCGTTTGGCTTGGCGGTTGTAGGCATCGCGCTGCGCCGCAAACACTCCATGGCGCAGGTCCCCGCCCGCCTCGAGCATTGCGACGACGGCGTCCTGAAAGGCGTCGTCATACTCCTCGCCCGGAGGTCGGTTTTCCGCAACACTCGCAGCGGCCCGCATCAGGTCCGCCTCCGAGTAGCCGCCGGATGTCGATGAGCAGCTCATAGATTTGCTCCAGAGAAACGCGGTGAGGAACGCCATGCTCCGCCGGGTTGAGGGAGCTTCGTGGTACTCGCCAGCCGCCGCCCGCCAGGCGCTCGGCCGGCAGCCGTCCGGCTCGAATCAGCCGGTAGACTTGCCAGAGGCTCAAACCGAGCACGGTGGCGGCCTCTTTGACGCTCAAGTACGCAGGCACTGGGCCGCCGGGAGAGATGCCCATTCCACCACCCTGGTCTTCTTGTGCTCTATTGCCCTAAGTGGTCACCCGTGGTAGGCTCGCGCCAGCCCCAAGTTGATCCTTTGTCACCTAGGGGTGAGGTCCCATGAGATAGCGCCACTATTTCGTGGGACCGCTTTAACCGTGGCGCGTCGCGAGGAGTGGACTTCTGTTTTGGTGAAATGCGCCCCGTAATTACAATAAGCCGGCTAATAATTTCCTGCTATTTATGGGGACAAGATGCAGGCGACCAGTTGCTCCCTCCGAACAGCGATCCAGATTGTAGCCTCCGTCGGCTATGCCTTCAATCCGGAAAAAACCTTAGGCATGCGTCTGATTGGCGATTCTTGGGCGGAATTCATCTGGAAGTGAAGCAATTTAGTCGTTATATCGGTTTAATTCGCAAGCCACTCGGGAAAGAATGACAAGTATTTTCGCCCCACTCCGCCATCTTCACCCTGATTCCGGCGCTACGGCCCTCGAACCAGGCGGTTCGGACAGCGAGTGTATTGATCGGCGAACAGACCATCGGCCTGGGTTAGAGCGCTTCCCTATTCGCAAATATCCGGGTGGGCGTGCAGCACGCGATCTCCTGTCTGGAGAAGTTTGTGTATTAAAGCCTTGACTTCCGCTTCCGCGCCGAGGCCGTACACGTCTTGGAACACGCCAGAGAGGTCCAAGAAGTACCTCGCCGAATGCAGCGCGGCATCATAGACGCCCCTAACGTTCGGCCCCACGATCACGTCTACTCCCGTCGCCTGCTGGACCATAAAGCCGGATGCCGCCGCCGGCGAGGTGTGTTTGTAACTGCAAAGGATGTAGTAAAAGGTATCGTACTGCTTGCCAAACCCGACAGCATCGGCCCGATCTCGCAGGGTTAGCTTCGCCGGCTTGGAGCCTTCGTTTGTAACCTTCCACCAGCACGACTTGGTCGGGAACATGCCCAAGGAATCTTTCACCTGGGGCCTCAGTTCGCGCAAGTATTCTTCATATGTGTTCCTCTCCTGCTCGGTGAGATCTGTACGGCTGAGGACCTTCTTGGCCTGATAGTACTTGTCGACCTGCTCGAACGCGAGATAGTTGTGAGCGCGCGATAAGTCCTGCCGGATGTACAGCAGATCCACGAGGTTCTCGAACAGCGACCCACACAGCACGAGCGCATCCGCGCCGCAGCCGTGCAAGCAGAGTATCCGGATGGAGTGGAACGTCTTGAAGCCCTTCCCAAAGATCACGTTAGCGATCGTCTCAAGGTCTGAGCTGAATCCGGTCCTTTCGCGTTCGCCGCCGACTCTCTCAAGCAGGCTCTGGCCGAACTGGGCCGCTTCGCGGGTTACATCCAAAAGTTCCCCGAGCTTCGCGAGGTCGTCCAGAACGCAAGAGGGAATCTCGACCGGTGCGTGAACGTACTTGGACATCCAGGCGAATTCTAGCACGCGCATTAGTTAGGCGTGCCAGGTGCCGCCGTGGCTTCCGGCTCTGTCCCATGAGGAGAAACAGCAGCGGAAGTTGACGAATGAAGTTGCCAGAGGCTATGCTCCATAATCTCTTGCCAGCACTCGAGCGTGCCCATACCACACGTTCAGCGATACCGGTACAAACAGGCGTCGCTTATCCCGCCGGAGATCGGGGTGTACGCAATTTGCGACCTGGACGAGGTACCCATTTACGTGGGCCAGTCGGTTGACGGCATCCGGGCGCGGGTTCGGCGACACCTGACGAGCGCCCGGAGCGACATCATCGCCAACAGGCAGGTTGACGTTTGGGAGTTCGCCTACGTGTGGGCTTGGCCGTGCGAAGACGCTTCGTGCATAGGCGTGCTAGAAGCGTCCCTCTTTCACGAGTTTGACGCCCAAAGCACCCTCATGAACGGAAGCATCCCGCCGAAACCTGGCCCACTCACCTTCTCGGTCCCAGAGAAAGTTCGCGTTCAGTTGCTCCCCTCGGAAGAGATCAAAATCCGCCGCGAACCGAGTCGTCGGCTGCCGAGGCAGAGTCAGTTCTATTTCCAGCTTCTCGATCACATCCTGAACGTCAAGGACAGCCCTGAGCTCAGAAGGTCTTTACAGGCTCACTTCAATCGTCTGATTAAGTACCACCAGCATTTCATGGGGGTGTGACGGAAGGCTCGCGCCGCTAGGCAAACGACAGAACGTTCGCCGGCCGCGCAACGCACTCTCCCTCGGAAGGCCAACTGGAGCCACGGGAGGTGTCGGAGTCAACGATACGGGCCAAGGGCCGCAACAGATGCTTTTCCAGCCACGCGACTGCCGGAACGGCGAGCCCGTCGCCCATGGCGTGGTACGCATCGTTGTACTTGTCCGGCAGCTCATAGCTGTCGGGGACGCCCATTAGGCGCGCGGCCTCCCGGGGGGACAGCAGGCGCGACCGAACGCTGTTGCGCTCCACGATCAGGATTATCTGGCGGCTCGAGCCGCCCACTGGCGTCCTCAAACAGCCGCTGATCTGGTCGAATCGCACCTCTGCGCGCTGGACCTTGACCCCGGTTTCGTCCACGCGCATCCGTTTGTAGACTGTTCCCGCGATGCGCCTCCCGTAAGCCTGCGCCTTTCTGACCTTGGCGAGGTTCATCGGCGACATCAGAGACAGCAGCCGCGTGGTCTCTGCCTCACTGTGCCATGCGACGTTCGTCGGGTCTTCCTCTATCAGCTCGGTGAGGCCCGCTTTCATCGGCGGCGGCGCGGGTAACTTCCACCACACCCAGGCCCGCCGGACTGCCGCAGGCAGCCGATCGTGCGCAATGCAGAGGCGCTCGGGGTGCCACAGATGGCTCGGGCCGTCTGACACGATTGAAACGGGCATCGGGGTGCCTTCCTTCACGGCGAGGATGAAGAGTCTCGGTCGCGACTGCGGCAGGAAGCGAACCGCGTCCACTACCATCGGGCCGACGCGATAGCCGGTCGCGATCATCGTTTCGAGAAGAAACCTAAAATCTCGGCCCGCATTGGATGTGATCGCCCCGACCACGTTTTCCACCACAACGATCGGGACGCCACGCCGCTCCTTCACCAGGGCATCCATGAGGTTCCAGAACGGTATAAAGGTTCCGCTGCGCTCCCCCTCCAAACCGCGACCGTTTCCGGCAAGCGACAGGTCCTGGCACGGAAAAGAGGCCCAGGCAAGCGTCGCGCCGGGAGGAAGACGGTCAGGTGTCAAGTTCCAAACGTCATCGACGATAAGCTCGGGTGACCGCCCGAAGTTCATCCGATACACGCTCGCCTTCTTCTCGCAGATCTCGTTTGCCAGAAGGCACACCCACCTTCTGCCGAGGCCGAGGCGCGCCAAGCCGCCTCCGGCAAAAAACTCGTAAAATCCCCAGGATCCCTCGCTCATCCAGTTCCTCCCAGGAAATTGGCAAGGCGATCCGGCAGCGTGCGACTCTTCAGCTGGCACTCCCACACCACAAGCACGCGCCAGCCGAGACGCCGCAACCGGGCCCGGTTGGCACGGTCACGCCGCATGTTCCGTTCCAGCTTGGGTATCCAGTACCGCCGGTTGGAACTGGGCCGGTTAAGCCCCGCGCGGCAATCGTGGCCGTGCCAGAAGCAGCCATGCACGAAGATCACCTTGGCCCGTGCCGGGAAAACCAGGTCGGGGCTGCCTGGCAGCTCCTTCACATGTAACCGGTAACGGAAGCCCATGCCGTGAACCATGCGCCGCACTGTCAACTCTGGGCCCGTGTCCTTGCCTCGGACCCGCCTCATCGTCTCACTGCGCTGGGCGCGAGTGAGGTTGTCCATCGACCTCTCCGCCTCAAGCCGGGGACCAGCCGTGAGGACCCTTGGCAGTTTTGCGTCCAGCGACGACAATACTATCGGCTCTTCGCTTTTTCTTCACCATAGCACACACACGCGGCGCTGGGGCCAAGCAAAATGCAAACTGAACTCTCAGCAGGCATCCGGTCCTGGCTACAAAGCCTCGGAATCATCTAGCTGTCGGCTTCCGGCACATTATATCTCTCCTGAATACGCCGACCTAAAGAAAAAAACGAAGAACGATGAATTGTTTTGTTGCCGAAACCCGGTCGTCCTACTGGTTGAAGGCTGAGGCCTTCATGTGCTGCCGGATCAGATCGTAGCTGACGGCGATTTCCTGGCCGAGGCGCAGGTCGGTGTTGATCAGCGGCTCGTTGTCGAGGCAACCGACCACGACGCGCAAAGCAAATCGAGCGCGTGTGTCTGGAAACAGGCTGCTGCGGTACGCGTCGCTGGCGGCAGGCGCGTGGAAGGTTCCGGCGCGAAAGGTAGGGGGTAGACCCCCAACCGCCCCCTACCCATCCCCGCGAAGCCGGGCCATGCGACCGAAGGGAGCATGGGAACCCGGACACCCAAGCAGCGCTACGGGGGGTGGGTCGGACGCAGCGGCCGCCCCTGGGTATTTTCCCCTATTCACATGGCGGCGCTTCAGGAATAGAATCCCCTCAGAGGGCAAGGAGAATCCGCTCGGCCAAGCCCCCTGTTGACCGGGCGCAGAGGAGCACGTTCGATGCTTCGCAAGCTCACTAGCGTGGCGCTAATCTGCGCTGTCTTCGCCTCGTTCGCTCTGGAGGGCGTCCCGCTCGTAGTGTCGCTGCTGGTGGCTCTCCCCGCGTTCGCTGGTGAGACTCTGAACGTCACAATTATTGACCGTCAGAATCACGAAAGCCACTACACGTACTTCGTGCCAGGCTACGCGACCGCCTACGCCAACACCAATGTCAACTGCTTTGGTACCGACGCGACGGTGAACTGCTCCGGCTCGACAAGAATGACCGGCACGACCGTTCCTCCGCGCTACGGCTCGTTCGACGTTCAGGGCGCGACGTTTTCCCTCCAACTACCGGACGGTCGCGTAGCAGTTGTCAACTGCGAAAGCAAGTTCAAAGAGCGTTTTGCTGGCCCGGCAGGGAACCGCCGCAGTTGCCGCATGCCGCTGGTAAACCACATCGTGGTCGAGTTTAACGGCAACAAGGCCAAACTGAAATGGCCGGTGAGCATTGACGGCAAGAAGATTGAATCCGAGACGTACAAGATTCTCGGCGTGCTCGATAAAAAATGATCTCGTCATCTCCATCGGCGTGTATCTGCCGTAGCCCGACTTTCCCAAATGCCTCGGGATGGGATGGCAGTGACGCCAGCTTCGACAAGCGAGCTTACCGCTCGACTCCAAGTCTTGATCGAACAATGCACAGAGTTGGCAGACAGAACCAACGAATTGCAAAGCGCACGGCTTCCGATGGCAATGACGAAACGTCCCTGGACGCTGCGCGATTGGGGCAAACGAAGCGAGATCTTGAAGTGGAGATTAAGAATCTTCTCCTCGGGATTGGTGAGGTGGTAGAGCCTTTCAGAAAGCTGCTCGAACAGATCGGTTTCATAGAAAGATGGGATGAAAGCCCGTACCTGGGCGGCTGGAGTCACCCGGCGTCGCTCACCCCCGTGGTATACTCCGCGGCAACGAGGGCGGACTCATCGAATGGGCGAGAGGCCGAAGATGATAACAAGACGCGAGGTCGTGATTGTTCTGCTGGCGTTGGGGGCTGGACTGGTGGGCGGCATTACATCGAGCCTAGTGCTCATGAACAGACCACTTGGCCCGCGACCGCCTGCTAACGCGACACCAGCGAGCGCCGACACTGGGATCATTCGGGCGCATCTGTTTCAGGTGTTGGACTACCAGGGGAATGTCCGGGCCGAGTTGGGTATGGGTCGCATGGCAACCGCAAGCTCCCTTCCTGACATTTCCAAGAACGGGGTTTACGAAAAAACCACAGCGATGGGCTGGCCAAGTTTGACGCTATTCGATGCGGAAGGTAAGGGGCGGATGAGCCTGAGCGATTATCCGGCCCTCCTCATGGGAAATCCGGGGTGGGCCAGCGTAGAGCTGACGGGAGCAAGAGAAGACCCGCCTGCCTTCCCTCTTCTGGACATCAGCACCGGCAAGGGATCGCCAAGCGTCTCGCTTGGCTTGTTGGCCTACCGTACCCCTTCGATTACGTTGTGGGACGGCGGCAACAAGGCGAGAGCTCACTTGGATTTGAACCAAGACGGAAGTCCTGCCTTATGGCTCACCGATAAGAATGGAACCGTTCGCGTCGTTCTTGGCAGTACAGCCCTTCAAGTGACCACCACTGGAGAGACGCGCAACCGCCCCGAATCATCATTGGTCCTGTTCGGAAAGGACGGCAAGTTGTTTTGGTCCACCCCGTGAACCCACACCAGGCCCGCCTGGAGGATTCTGCATGGCCAAGGGACCGCTGGCGCGGAAGTACGAAAAGCTGCTGGTGTTCGGCGCGATCTCGACCCGTCCGCCCGCTGATCTTGTAGAGAGGATACGTAACGGTGATGCCGAGGCGGTTGCCAACTATTACGTCGCCGTCCAGACAATGGCGCGGGCGGGTCACGTTCCTTGTCGCTGCAACCCCGGATGTGGATAAGCACTATTCGCTCTTTCAAACGCTTGGCGAGCGTTTTGTGATGGTGCGCTGGCCCCGACCCGGCAAAAGAGGACCTGAGGCAAGCCGTACACGCCTTGCTTCACTCATTGCCCAAGGTTGTGCCAGACCTGCCCCGCGAATTCCAGCGCCAGATAGCCGCTCTGACTGAGCTTGCCGTGCGGGGCCGGACCCATGTGCCGGGGGCCGGGTACTCAAAAGACATCATCTGTGTTCACGAGCCGGAGGCCGCAACCCGACTCGCGCAGCAATTGGCGCAACTCGCAAAGGGTTCATCGCTCCTGGACGGTCGAAATGTCGTAAGCGAAGAGGATTGCAAGCTGGTGCGGCGAGTCGCGTTCGACTGCATCCCTGCCGTAAGGCGCAAAATCCTTGAAGCGCTGATCTCTGGGCAAAGCCTAAAGGGACTGGAGCTTCCCAATTCGACCCTCAGCTATGCCAAGGAGGACCTTCAGTCACAGGGGTTTATCGAGGGGCAGGGCCTGTCACAGCTTGCCCTGCAACACTTACGGGAAGCAGGTATGCGGTGAAGGCATTCACGTCCTGTCCGCATCCGGGTTGTTCCGCTTTTACGAGATGTGCCCCCCTCCCGCGAGGGGTGCCCTCTTCCTCCATCCCGATAGGGAGGGACATTCTGGAACGGGGCAGGCAAGCTCGGAGCGACCGAACCCGAGCACTACCTGTTCCCCGCGTTCAAGTTCCGCCACACGAAAGAGGGCGGGAGCGTGTTGGGCGCGGGCTTCGATCCGACCGAGCCTATGAAGACGTGGCGCACGGCATGGCGGAAGCTGACAAAGGAAGCGGGCTTGCCGGGCCTGCGGTTCCACGATCTTCGCCACCACTCCATTACCCGTTTGGCCGAGGCCGGAGTGCCCGAGCAGACCCTAATGAGCATCGCGGGCCACGTGAGCAAGGAAATGCTGGAGCACTACAGCCATACTCCGAATGCAGGCCAAGAGGGACGCGGTAGCGGCGCTGGAGCCGCCCAAGGCCAAACCAGAGGCCTAATCACGCCAGAAAGGCAGCAAGGGGCCTCAGCGGTCAACTGAGTGTGTGTCTACACGGGTGTGCACACAAAAGGGCTTGGTTGAGGGCGGTAGACGGGTTGTTGCCGAGTACTACTGCTTTCTATCAGGGCCATCGCAAACCGTGTAGAATCGGGCCTTCCAACTACGTCGTAGCACGCCATAGAAGCCCGTCCCACACAACTTTCATTCCTTGGGCGCAGGGGTTCGCAAGATCGAACTCTCCTTCGCCTTCTCTTCGCGACTCCAGGGACTCCATTTGGGACTCCAAGTTTTTGATTGTTTTTCGGTGTTCAGCCGGCGGGCCATGTTTTGTTTTCAAAGGCTTACAGACCTTCGGTCGGCGATTTACCCCTGGTTCGGGACCAGGAGGTCGGTGGTTCAAATCCACTCGCCCCGACCAAAGTTCTCATAGACTTGCAGCTACCTCATTCGCCGCATCGGGTAACAGCTTGGGGTAACACTTGCGCCGGAGCCCGGTGCTGCCGAGCGTACCCTTCCACGAGCCGTGCTGCGTCCACTACCCCATCCAGATGGCTGTAAACGTCCATGGTTACCTGGACCGCAGTGTGCCGGCTCTACGCCAACAATGGGGCAACCCGCAACCGCAAAAGCCACGTCGGGCGACCCGCCCATCCGCCGCTGGGATAGAATGGGCAGAAGCGACACCAGGATGACGAGAAGAAACGCCGTACTTGTTCTTGGCGCAGCATTCACCGGTTTTGCGGCTGAAAAGCGCGCTGATCGAATCCGGTTTTATCGCGTTCCCAACGGCGGCATCCAGCCGCAGGTGGCGCTCGACGATGGCGGCACGCTCCACCTCGTTTATTACGCCGGCGATGCCCACCACGGAGACATATTCTATGCGCGTTCGAAGGATGGCGGCGCGAGTTTTTCACCTGCTCTGAGGGTCAATGCAGGTGGCTCCGCCATCGCAGCGGGCACGATCCGCGGAGCGCAGTTCGCGCTCGGTAAAGCAGGCCGCGTGCACGTCGCATGGAACGGTTCAACCCACACCGGCCCTCTCAATCCGGATTCTGGAACGCCGGGCGCACCCATGCTCTACACACGCCTCCATGATGCAGGAGATAAGTTCGAGCCAGAGCGAAACCTGATGTTCCACTCGTTTGGCCTTGACGGCGGCGGCTCAATAGGCGCCGACAAGAATGGAAATGTCTACGTCACTTGGCACGGGATTGGACAATCGGAAGCTAAAGGCACCGGCAAAGAGGGAGAGGCCCGGCGGTGCGTCTGGGTGACGACCTCAGCAGATAGCGGGAAGACGTTTTCTGAAGAGGCGAAAGCTTGGGTGCAGGAGACAGGCGCGTGCGCATGCTGCGGGATGAAGACTTTCGTCGATCGAAAGGGCGATGTATACGCACTCTACCGCTCGGCAACCGAGTCCGTGCACCGCGATATTTACCTCTTGCATTCAAAGGATCGCGGCAGGACCTTTCAAGGCAAGCTGCTCCACAAGTGGAATATCAACGCTTGTCCGATGAGCAGCATGGATTTTGCCGAAAACGCAGATACGCTCGTCTGCGCCTGGGAGACCGCAGGCCAGGTCTACTGGACCCGTATCAACGGAGAAAGGACCGGGGATCCGGCCGCCGCCCCAGGCGAGGGAAAGGGCCGAAAACACCCTCGTCTCGCTGTGAACGGAAAGGGCGAAATCCTACTCGTGTGGACCGAAGGCACGGGACGGCAGAGGGGCGGCTCATTCGCATACCAAATTTATGACCCCGCTGGCAGGCCCAGCGGCGGAACCAAACTGGTTTCAGGTATTCCGCCCTGGAGTTTCGCCGCAGCCACAGGTACACCCGACGGCGGGTTTTCCATCTTATATTGAGGCTGTGACTAAACTCTCCTCGCTTCACTCACTGGGGCCATTCTGGACTGCCGCTCAGCGGATAGCGCGACAGTAGAACGTAGCACTGCGGCTTACAATTTCTAACCAATTGGGGAGGTAGCCTGGCGTAGAATCTGGACCGGGCTGGCCGCTATGCCTCGATCCCTGGACTGATCCACCATCGCGTTCGACAGGACAGCGGCTCGATGTTTAGGGGTGAATGGCTGACCGCTGATAGCTGAGGGTTGATCGCTGCTGTTTCCCCTTTTCAGATTTCAATGCCCAGATCCCGGCCCATCGTAAATGTCGGCTTCCACCGGCTGCGGATCAAATCTACCTGCTGTGCCATCGCGGAGACCAGGATAGGCATGGCAATCGTGGAATCGCAGTGGCAGTTCACCATTTGGGCGTCTTTGGAGATCTTCCCCCAGCTTTGCGCTTCTTCGAACGTGCAGCCCGAAAGGCCGCCCCAATGGGGGGCGTCGGTCACCACCTGAATAGCGTATTTGTGGCCCTCTTTGCCGGTATTCATGATAATGGCCACGACCTCGGTCTGCTGCACGAAGTTCTTGGGCGTGCCGCCGCCGAAGTAGATCACGCCGGTCTCCGGGGATTCGGCCACGATGCGCGTGATTTCCAGCACGTCCCCGATCACGTCAAACATCAGGCGGTTGCCGCCGTGGTACCGGTTGACCGCTACTCCAATGCCGATCGAGCTGTCTGCGACAGCCGGACAAAACAGCGGGACATTGGCCTTGGCCGCCGCCGAAACAATGCCGTCCTCTTTGGCCGCCCGCGCCAGCTCGCAGCCCAGCAGATAGAGGAACTCTCGGGTGGTGTACGGGCGCGACGGGTCCAGCCGCGCGGCGAACTCGCCGATCCACCGGTCGTGCTCGCGGAATTTCGCCTCGTCGGCCAGCACGTCGTACATGCGGTCGATCAGATTCTCGGCCAAAGCCACATCGTCGATCGCCGGCGAGCTTTGGTAGTGGTAATACCCTAGCGTTTCATGAATATCGTGAAAGAAGTTCGCGCCGGTCGAAACCAGGCAATCAATCAGCCGGTTCTGGATCAGGTACACGACCAGCCGCCGCATGCCCGCCGGCACCATGGCGCCGGACATTCCCATCAGGATGGAGCAGCGGTCCCGAAGCATGCTTTTCCATACGCGGAAAGCCTGGCCCAATTGGCGGCCCTGGAAAGCCGTCCCATCCATTCGCTCCAACAGCGAGGCGGCGGACGAATCGGCTCCAATGGTGAAGGGCCGCGTGGGCTGAGAAAGCAGTTCTTCCTTGCTGGGATGATGTGGCATATTGGAAAACCCTCTGCGGAGTACGATTCAAAGCGGCCGGAAGATCCCGTCTCACCGGCCGGCTGCGGCGCGCCTTTGGCCCGGGCGTCTGATTAACAATTTACTCGAAAATGGCGATGCCGGCGGCGATGACCGTGGTCCACCATCCGCGCTTGTCCCCTATCGCCGACTGGGTGACGTTGAGCGTGCGGACGATTTTGTTGGAAATACGGTAAATCTCTTTCTTTTCGTCCCAACTCCGGTCGGGATCGAACTCTACATTCAACGTTGTCGCCAGCATTTCGGCGGCGAGCTCCTCGGCGTATTCCCCGGCCGTTTCTTCGGTTTCGCCGAAGGAATGATGCTCGGAAAGATAGCCGTACATTCCTTTGTCGGTAGGCAGAGCGAGGCCGATGCTGGCGGCGATCAGCCGGTGCGGCTCCCGGGTGGCGTTTTCGCTCATCACCGCAAACACCACCTGTCCCGGCTCCAGATACTTCTGGCCCTCTTTGCGGGAAATGAGTTTGCAGCGGGGAGGAAAGATGCTGGAGACCCGGACGAGGTTGGTAGCCGCTATGCCGGCGTCCCGCAGAGCCAGCTCGAAACTCGTGAGCCGCTCTTTGTGCTTCCCCACTCCTTTTGTCAGAAAAATCTTCTTCGCGACCAGCATTGATCCCAGGGAGTCCTCCTTCGCGGAGTGAGATTCGGAATTTTTCAAGCTAACAGAAATGGACAGGGAGGGTCAACGAATTTCGCGGGCGGGCGCTTGCCAAAGCTTCCCCGGCCAGATGGCGCCAGGGCTCGCCGCTGCGCCTCGCCGCCGGATGCGATTCTGCCCTGCCCGTGTCCGCGCCGCCCGCTGGCCCGCCCGGCGGAATAAGACACCCGGCGCCGCGTGCTACACTCGGGGCATGGGCGACGGGATCTTGCCCCCTGTCCTGGGCGCGACGCCTCGCATCCAATCCTTGCTGATCAAGCCGGTTTCGGCGGTTTGCAATCTGGATTGCGAGTATTGCTTTTATCTGGACCGGGAAGCGGATCCTTACAAGGAGCTACCGGGCCGGCGCATGAGCGAGGAAACGCTCGAGCGCCTGGTAAGCGGCTTCCTTTTTTACTCCTATCCGTACAGCGTCTTCGCCTGGCAGGGCGGCGAACCCACACTGGCCGGGGCGGCTTTCTTCGAGCGCGCCGTAGAGTTGCAGAAGCAGCACGGCCGCGGCGGCCAGTCGGTGACAAACGCGCTGCAAACCAACGCCACGCTGCTTGATGACCGCTGGTGCCGCCTTTTTCGGGAATATCGTTTTCTGCTCGGCGTCAGCCTGGATGGCCCGGAACCCTTGCATGACCGCTATCGCTTCAACAAGCAGCGCAAGGCGACCTGGAGAAAGGTCATGGAGGGCGTCGCGCTGCTTCAGAAAAACGGAATTGAATTCAACATCCTGTGCGTCGTGAGCGCAGCCAACGTAGAACGCCCCGCCGAGCTGTATCGCTTTTTCCGCGGCCTGGGCGTCCAGCACATTCAATACATACCGCTGGCGGAGTTCGATGCGCTGGGCCTGCCGCAGCCATGGACGATCACCCCGGAGCAATACGGCCGCTTTTTGTGCGAAACCTTCGACCTCTGGTGGCCTGACCGTAAGAAAATCCGGATCCGGTTTTTCGACAACATCGCGGAAGCGCTGGCGGGCATGAAGCCGGGCAACTGCACCCTGCATGAAACCTGCGACAGCTATTGCGTGGTGGAATATAACGGCGACGTGTATCCCTGTGATTTTTTCGTAGAGCGGAATTGGAAGCTGGGCAACATCCATGTGGATTCGTTCGCCGAAATCGCGCGCCGGCAGCGCCGCTATGCGTTCGCCGCCAAAAAGACCGTCCCGCACCCTGATTGCCAGGTCTGCGAATTCGCTCACGTCTGCCACGGCGGCTGTCCCAAGCTCCGGCATAGCCGTAATCAACGCTTCGAGGACCTGGATTATTTTTGCGCTTCCTACAAAGCGATTTATGCGAAAGCCATCCCCAAGCTGAAACCGGAGATCGCCAGGATTCTCTCGCGCGGCGCGGCTTGCGGAACCGGCCCCGCGTGACTGGCTCTAGGCGGGATTTTCCGGAAAAGGGAGAATGCAGCGCGGTCACCAATCCATCCGCGCGCCGGCAGAGACCACAGGGCGCACTTCGAGGCAGCCTTTGCCCGTGGGGAGCAGCTTGCCGGGGTTGAGGCGGCCATCCGGGTTGAATACGGATTTCAGGCGGGCGATCATTTCCAGCGTCTCGGGCGGAAACAGAAGCGGCATCATCTCGTTCTTTTCCATCCCGACGCCGTGCTCTCCGGTGATCGATCCGCCGACCGAGATGCAATATTCCAGGATCTCCGCGCCCGCCCGTTTAGTCCGCTCAAATTCTTCCGGCTTGTGGTGATTGAATAAAATGATCGGGTGCATGTTGCCGTCGCCGGCATGGAAGATATTGCTGATCGTGAGATCGTACTTGCCGGCCACGCGGTAGATGAACCGCAGCGTGTCGGCAATGCGGGTGCGCGGCACGACCCCGTCCTGGACATAATAGCTCGGACTAACGCGGCCGACAGCCCCAAAGGCGTTCTTCCGGCCCTTCCATAGCAGATCGCGCTCTTCGGCGGTTCGCGCCACACGTACCTCCCGCGCGCGGTTCAGGCGGCATACCTCCTCGATGTCAATGGTTTGAGCCTCGACTGCTTCCCGCAAGCCCTCCAGTTCGATCAACAGCACGGCGCTCGCATCCATAGGGTAGCCGGCGTGGGTCGCTTCTTCGACCATGCGCAGCATCACGCCGTCCAGCATCTCGACGGCCACGGGCGTGATCTGGCGGGCGGTGATGTCGGCCACAGTGGCCGCGGCGTCGTCCGGCTCGTCATAAATCGCCAGCAAGGTTTTCACCAGCTCCGGCTTGCGCATGAGCCGCACGATCACTTTGGTCACCAGAACCATCGTTCCTTCCGAGCCGGTAAGCAATCCGGTCAGGTCGTAACCGGCGCGGTCGGCCTCTTTGCCGCCGGTCTGGACGACGGTTCCATCGGGGAGCACCATCTCCAGACCCAGCACATGATTGGTTGTAACGCCGTAAGCGAGCGTGTGCGGCCCGCCCGCATTCTCACTGACGTTGCCGCCGATAGTGCAAGCGCGCTGGCTCGAAGGATCCGGCGCATAGAAGTAACCCTGCCCCTGAACCGCCAGGGTAAGATCCAGGTTTACGACGCCCGGCTGCACGACCGCGCGCTCGTTTTCCAGGTCGATCTCCAGGATTCGATTCATGCGCGCAAACCCGATCATGATGCCGCCGGAACGCGCGATGGCGCCGCCGCTCAGGCCCGTGCCTGCCCCGCGCCCCACAAGCGGGAGTCCGAATTCTTTCGCCAGCTTCACAATCGCCGCCACCTGCTCCGTGGTACGCGGCAGCACGACGCAGTCGGGCGTGGATTTCTCCACGCTGCCGTCGTACTCATACAGCATCAGGTCCTGCGGCCGGTACAGTACCGCATCGTCACCGGCGATTTTGCGCAACTTCTGAACGGCCTCGGCGGGAAGCATCGTCGCTCCACTCCGATGATATACTGAAAAGCCACGCATGGAAAAGGTTGCTGTCCTCGATTCCGGCGGCCAATATTGTCATCTCATCGCCCGCAAAATCCGGGAACTGGGTGTCTATGCGGAAATCCGGCCGCTCGGCACACGAGCGCAGCGGCTGTCGCGCTACCGCGGCGTGGTCATCTCCGGCGGGCCGGCGAGCGTGTTTGACCCGGGCAGCCCGCAGCCGGATCCGGCTCTGTTCAAGCTCCACTTGCCCGTGCTCGGCATCTGCTACGGGCAGCACCTGCTGGCCCAGCACCTCGGCGGCAAAGTCGAACCGGGGAGGCGGAGCGATTCGGCAGGCGCAGGGGCCCGCGAATTCGGCGAAGCGGAAATCGTCATAAAATCGCGCAAATCCATATTCGCCGGCTTGAACGGCCGCGAGCGGATTTGGATGAGTCATGGCGACTACGTTTCCAAGCTGCCGCCGGGCTTCAAGATTCTTGGCAGCACGCGCGACTGCCGCATCGCCGCAATGGGGGACGATTCCCGCCGCCTGATAGGCATCCAGTTTCACCCCGAAGTCACCCACACCGCGCACGGCCTGCAAATTCTGCGCAATTTCGTGTTTCGGGTGTGCGGGTGCCGCGGCGATTGGCATCCGGCCGATCAAATCTCGGATCTCGAAGCCGCCATTCGCCGTCACGCGCGCGGCCGCAGAGTGCTGTTTTTCCTGAGTGGAGGCGTGGATTCCACCGTGGCCTTCACCCTGACCGAGCGCGCCCTCGGTCCCGGCCGTGTCCACGGTGTTTATGTGGACACCGGCTTCATGCGCCACGGCGAAACCGACGAAATTCGGGGCCTGTTCGAACAGCTCAGGCTGGACGGTCTCGAGGTAATCGACGCCCGCCAACCGTTTTTTCAGGCCCTGCGGGGCGTGACCGATCCGGAAGAAAAACGCAAAATCATCGGGCGGCTCTTTGTGGATATTCAGGATCAGGTACTATCAAGACCATCCTACTGCAGCGGCCAGTGGATGCTCGGCCAGGGGACCATCTATCCCGATACGATCGAATCCGGCGGCAGCAAGCATGCGGCCGTCATCAAGACCCACCACAACCGCGTCGATCGCATTCAGCAATTGATCGCCGAAAAGCGTCTCCTCGAGCCCCTGGCGCATTTTTATAAAGATGAAGTCCGTCAGCTTGGCCGCGCGCTGGGCGTTCCCGATTCCGTGCTCCGGCGGCACCCCTTCCCCGGCCCTGGTCTGGCCATTCGCTGCATCTGCTCGCCCCGCCCCGCGCGCCCGGAGCCGGAGCCGGCGATCGCGGAGCTCGCCGAAGAGGCGGGTTACCAGGCCTTTTTGTTGCCGCTGAACAGCGTGGGCGTTCAGGGCGACAGCCGCACTTACCGAAAGCTGACCGTGCTTCACGGAGCTCCGATTCACCACGAAGCGCTGGCGCGGCTCACTACTCGGATTACAAACGGCTTTCCCCAAACCAACCGCGTCGCCGCCGCTGTCTGGCCCCAGACTCTCACTCCCGGCGAGTGGCGCATCCGGCGGAGTTCGCTCACACCGGCCCGGATTCGCCTGCTGCGCCAGGCCGACCACATCGTGACCCGGTTCTTGCAGGAGCAGTTTCTGTACGACTTAATCTGGCAGTGCCCTGTGGTTCTGGTCCCCTTCTCGCGCCAGGATGGCGAGACCATCGCCCTGCGTCCCATCTCGTCCGTGGATGGCATGACCGCCGAGGTCGTTCACATTCCGGTTCCGCAACTGCAAAAGCTGGCGGCCGAACTGGTGGAGGCAGGCGGAATCGACGCAGTGCTGCTGGACATTTCCAATAAGCCGCCTTCCACCATCGAGTGGGAGTAGGCGCAATTCCAGACGAGGAGAAAACGAAAATCATGGCAGCAAGCCACCCTACCTATGACGATGTGAATCTCATCCTGAGGCTCTTCGAGCTGCGCCGGGAAGAAAAAATGAGACAGGCGCGCGATTGGTTCGGCCGGTCGTTCAAAGCGCGTACGCTCGAGGATTTTCAGGCCCTGTGCCCGCCCGGATCCGATCCGAGTGCCTATTACCGCATGGTGGTCAGCTACTGGGACATGGCTGCATCCTTCGTCACCAGCGGAGTGCTCAACGAAGATCTTTTCTATCAAAGCGGGCGCGAACTGCTGTTCGTTTGGGAAAGGATTCGCGAACTCATCCCGGAAATGCGGAAAACCTTCAAGAATCCCGCTCTGCTCAAAAATATGGAGACGGTGGCCAACTCGTTTATCGAGCGTATGAACCGGGAAGCCCCGGAAGCGTACCCGGCCTTTTCCGCTATGGTTCGCGGGATCTGAGCTCCAGGCCGTCAGGCTTGCGAGAGTCGGTTCCTGCAAGCAGGAACAATTTTCACGTCCGGGAGTTCGCCATGCGCCGCGAGCTGGCTTGTGTTGCTCCCGGCTGGTCTCGGCAAACTGGCGCGGGGGCCGAAAAATATTTTCAACATCTCGGCCTCCGTCCCGTTCCCGCGCTTTTGCCTTTCCTCCCACAGCAGAAGCCGGCTGGTTTTTGCGCGGGAAATTTGATTTCCTGTACTGGCTTCGCCTCAGAGCTGTGAAAATTGGTAGTTTTTTGGGATTCGGTTTTGGGCGCCGGGGAGGATTGCTTCAGGGGTCTTTTTTATCGAGGTTAGTCTCGCTTTGGTGGGAGTTGCCTCCCCGGCTTGTTTTCAGTATAACACTTCCTGGCGGCAGTGCAAGCGGAAAAATTTAGTTTTTGGTAGATCCCTACCGAACTACGTATTTTTCTTAGCCTTAACCTGCACGCCCGCCCAATCCTCTAATAGGGTTACGGCGGAGCAAAAGTCCTCATCGGCATGGCCCCGGGCGATGCTAGCGCCAAACAGCTCATGGACTAGCGCCGTGGACGGCAGCGGGACGTTCAATTCCCGGCCGGTCTCCAGCATCAAGCCGATGTCCTTGTGCATCCAGCGGAGAGAGAAGTTCGTCGTAAAATCCCGGCGAAAAATAAACGGCGCTTTGGCGCTGATCAAACCGGCCTTGGCCGCGCTGTTATCGAGGATCTGAAACATCAGTTCCGGATCCACGCCTGCTTTCGTGGCCAGAACCATTCCTTCGATAAATCCCTGCATCACGTTGCTCAAAACGAGGTTCTGCGAGAGCTTGGCGTGCAGTCCCATACCTGCTCCGCCGCAATAGAACAGGTTCTTTCCCATGATGAGGAAATATTGCCGGGCTCGTTCGAAAACTTCTTTTGAGCCGCCGATCATAAACGTCAGAGTTCCGCCTTGCGCGCCGCTCGTTGAGCCGGTACACGGCGCATCCAAAAAATGGATGCCCTTGGCCGCGAAGGTCTGACCGATTCTGCGGCTCGCGGTAGGCGAAATCGTGCTGCAATCGGCCACCACTGTTCCCGGTTTTGCGCCCTGAATGACGCCGTCGGGTCCGACCATGACGTTCTCCGACATCGCCGAATCTCCGACGCAGGCAAAAATGTAATCTGCCGCCGCCCCCACGTCGCGCGGCTTTGCGCAGAAAGTCCCTTTCTCTTCTTGCGCCAGTTTCCGGGCTTTGGCTTCGGTGTGGCTCCATAGCGCTACTTCATGGCCGGCGCGCAACAGGTTGCGCGCCATCGGATATCCCATTAGTCCCAGACCCAAGAATCCCAGCTTGGCCATTCATCTTCTCCTTTTGTGCGGAATGAAAAACGGAATCCCCGATTGTACGACTCTGCGGGGCTGTGCGACAATACCCAGTTTATGAAATTGAGGGTGCTCGTCAGCAAGCGCGTGTACCCTCCGGCGATTGAATACCTGCGGGAGCACGTAGAGCTGGAGTACAACGACAGCAACGAGAGCTACCCCCCGCCCACACTGATTGAGAAGCTGAAAGGAAAGCAGGGCGTCGTCTGCCAGGTCACCGATAAATTCACGCCGGGCCTGCTGGATCAGTTGCCGGATCTCAAGATCATCTCGAATATCGCGGTGGGAGTCGATAATATTGACTTGCCCGCGGCCACCGCGCGGAAAATTCTCGTCACCAACACGCCCGACGTGCTCACCGAGACGACCGCCGATTTCGCCTTCGCGCTGCTGCTGGCGGCGGCTCGGCGCGTTGTCGAAGGAGATGCCTTCATGCGCTCCGGCCAATATAAACAATGGCTGATGGACCTGCTGGTCGGCCATGACGTCCACCATCGGACTCTTGGCCTCGTGGGGATGGGCCGCATCGGCCAGGCCATGGCGCGGCGCGCCCGAGGCTTCTCGATGCGGATTTTGTACTACGATTCCCTGCGCCGTCCCGCTGAACTGGAGCGGGAACTGGGCGTGGAGTACACGCCGTTCGATCAACTTCTGGCCGAAAGCGATTTCGTGAGCCTGCACGTTCCCCTGCTGCCGGAAACGCGGCACATGATCGGCGGCCCCCAATTTGCGATCATGAAAAAGACAGCCATTTTGATTAACACCGCCCGGGGCCCCGTGGTGGATGAGGCCGCGCTGGCAGCAGCCCTGGCGGGCGGCCGCATTGCGGGAGCCGGTCTCGACGTTTACGAAGAAGAACCCAAGCTGCATCCCGGCCTGCGAGAGCTCAACAATGTCGTTCTCGCGCCGCACATCGCCAGCGGCTCACATGACACGCGCATCCGCATGTGTATGCTGGCCGCGGAAAACCTTGTGGCCGGCCTCAGCGGCAAACGTCCGCCCAATCTGGTGAACCGAGAGTTGATGCCCGCATGAAAGACCGCCTTCGCCGGATCTTTCTCGAAACCCTCGACAAGCTGTCTCTGGAGCGGATTATTCCCCAGCGCGTCCGCGTCAGCGACGGCGTCATGGAGATCGGCGCGGACAGAATAGATCTGCGCGCCTACAAGAAAATCATTATCGTGGCGATCGGCAAAGCCGCGTTTCAGATGGCGCGGTCGGTGAAGGCGCTGCTTGAGCCGGCCGTAGCTTCCGGAGTTGTAGTCAGCTCCGAGCCGGCCGAAGCTCCGCTGCCTTTTCTGTTGCACTACCGCGGCGGCCATCCCTATCCGAACGCGGAAAGCGTGCACGCCGCCGAAGTCATTCTGGAGCTGCTGCGGCAGCTTCATCAAGACCATCTGGTGATCTATCTGCTCTCGGGTGGCGGATCGGCCGTTGTGGAGAAGCCGATCGACCCCTCTATTTCTTTGGAGGATATGCGCGCCTTCTACCGCCTTCTTGTAACCTGCGGCGCCAATATCGTCGAGATGAACACGCTGCGAAAACACTTCTCGGCCACCAAGGGCGGAAGAATGGCGTACGCCGCCCACCCTGCCCGCCAGGTCACCCTCTATGTCTCGGATGTGCCGCTGGACCGCCCTTCCACGGTGGCTTCGGGCCCCACCATGCCCGATGAATCGACGGTCGCTGATTGCTGGGAGATCGTCAAGCGGCTCGACCTGCTCCCGCGGTTTCCAGCCTCGATCCGCAGGATGTTCGAAGCGGGAACCATTCCGGAGACCCCCAAGCCAGGCAGCTCTCGCTTCAAGCGCTCGACCTGGCATGCGCTGCTCACGACCGAACAGGGGACGGAGCAGCTCGCCGCCGCTGCCCGCGAGCAAGGCTGGATTGTGGATCAAGATCTCTCGGTCGATGATTGGCCCTTGATCCCGGCCGCCGAGCACCTGCTCGAGAAACTCATCCGATTGCGTGCGGAAAATCCCGGGCGCACTGTGGCCATCGTGTCGGGGGGCGAGTTGAGTTCGCCGGTGACCGGCGATGGCGTCGGGGGCCGCAACCAAGCCTTTGTCCTGGCCTGCGCCCAGCGCATCGCAAGGAAAAACATCGCTGTGTTGAGCGCTGGAACAGACGGCATCGACGGGAATTCGCCTGCTTCCGGGGCCATCGCGGATGGTGAGACGCTGGACCGCGCCGCGCAACTGGGACTCTCGCCGGAAGATTATTTCCAGCGCTCGGATTCCTTTGGATTTTTTTCGCGGCTGAACGACCTGGTGGTTACCGGCCCCACGGGCAATAACATACGCGATCTGCGGCTGCTGGTGGCCTGGTAACTATTCGACGGCTTGGCCCCGGCCGAGCATCCCCAAAAGCAGCAAATCGGAAGGCCGAAAGCGCATCGTGCCTACATTTACGAGCGCTTCTTCTTTTTCCAAAACATGCTTGAGAAGCAGGGACCGGAATTGGTCCGGAGAGACGCCCAAAGCTCGGGCCGCCTCCGTTTCGGTATATTCGGTCTTGCCTGGCTGCAATCGAATGTTCATGGCGGCCCATCCTTAGGCCTAACCTTCTGTTTCTCGGGCAATTGTAAGCGGCCGCAGCAGCGGCGCGAAATTAGGAAAAGTTCCTATCCCCGGGGCATTGTTGCCCGATTCACCTTAGCCCGCTAGTTCCCCTCCCTGGTACTTTCTTCTATCGTGCGTCAACCCTTTTCGCTAGCCGGAGGGCGGTTTGTGGCCGGCGGTTGGCGCCGGCTTGTGCGCCAGGCGCCCTTCCACCAGCATGCCCAGCAGCAGCAAGTCCGACGGACGAAACCGCATGATTGACACATTCACCAGGCTTTCCTCTTCCTCGACAACGTGTCGCAGCAGCAACGATCGAAACTGGGACTGCGAAATACCCAAGGCGCGGGCCGCCTCGGTCTCCGTATATTCGCTCTTGCCTGGTTCCAAGCGGATGTTCATAAGTTGTCCGGGTTCCGGTCCGATTGTAGCCAGAGGCGGGCTTCGGGCCATATTGGGCAAAGCTCTTATATGCGCCCGGCGTTGTTGCGGGATACTTACTGAATCGTGGTACTTTTCCCGTAAGACTAATGATCTAGACCGGAAGTCGTAACCGGCGCATGGACCGTCCTCTCGCTTTCCGCTTCCTTCTCGCACCGGATTGCGGCGCCGCTTCCTGATAAAGCGATGCGGCTTCCTGCTAAGCCGAGAAAAGCAGCCGCCAGGCCGAAATGGCCAGCGCATGAGTGAGGCTGGAGGCCACTACGCTGCGGGCTTCCCGGTACGCTTGCCCGCAAAACCATCCAAGCAGCGCGGCGAGCGCCGCAAAGCGCCAGTTGGGAAATCCCCGAAACGGCAGATGGCAGAGGCCGAAGATTATGCTCGCGGCCGCTTGCGCCGCTATGGCGCCGCCCAGATTCGCCGCGCTCAGGTTTTGCAATACGCCGCGAAAGAAGAGCTCTTCGGAGAGCGCGACCACGGCGTACATCCCGAGGAAGGTTCCAGCGGCTTGCAAAGGGTAGAGCCAGAGCTCTGTGCGCAAAGGGTGAAAATGCGCCGCACCCGTCAGTAAGGCGAGCGGCGCGCCCGGAATCAAGAAAAGCAGCAATTGCTTGATTCCCGTTTTCCATTCCTCCCGGGACGTCTGGAACCGAAAGCCTGTTCCTTCCACCTGCCGCAGGCACAAAAAAGCCATCGCGCCCAGTCCGATGATCATCACGTGGCCCATCGATTCTAATCGCAGCCCCGGTATCGGACTGCGATATACCTGCCGCAGTACGCGGCTCAGCAGAGCCAGCGCTATCGTTCCGGCCGCCGCCACATCGGGCCAGGTCAGGCGGGCGCCTTTGACTGGGAAAATAACGAATACGAAACCCAGAGTCCCCGCGAGGCCGCCCAGCTTCGCCAGCGCAGAAAACTGAAAAAGGCCGGCTGGAAGACTGTAAATCAGATATGGTGCGATTGCCCACACAACCGCAATGGCGGCCAGCCGCGCAGGAGAAAAACGGTGCGCCAGCCAGCTTCGCATCTCGGGGAAGCCGAGCGCGAGATAGAATGAAATTTGCAGTAAGAATGCGGCAACCACGGGAACAACCACAGCCAGGGACAAGTGGCGAGATTCCGCATAGATCGCTGCGCCCAGCGCCAGCAAGGCATCCACGATTAGCAAGGTTCGGAGAGATGCGCGGGGCATCGCACCATCTTAACCAAGTTTGCCGCGCGGCCCTCTGGGTTGTAGCTGGCACTCTGGCGGTCTCAAGCGCCGTCTTGCTCCGGGGGCAGCAGCCGGATGAGACCGTGATCCGGGAAATCGCCTCGAAAGCAAGTCAGGCGGAAGCCGCGCGAGCCCACTATACCTACCGCCAGACGATGATCTTTCAGGAGCTTGATGCGCACGGAGCTGAGGTAGGCAGATACCAGGAAGTCCGAGACATCATTTTTTCTCCCGGCCAGAAGCGCAGTGAAGTTTTGGTGGGCCGTCCGCAAAGGAACCTGAAAAGATTGCAATTGACCGATGAAGACTTCCGCGACGTGCGCGAGGTCAATCCGTTCGTGCTGACACGCGACGAATTGCTCTTCTACCAACCGAAATTCCAAGGACGGGAAACGATGGACGGCATTGCCTGCCTGGTGTATCGCATTTCGCCCCGGCAGATCCTGGACGGCCAACGGCTCTTCGACGGCTTGATCTGGGTCGGCGAGACGGGGAGGCAAATTGTGCGCGCCGAAGGCCGGCCGGTGCCCCAAATCCACCGCGAGAGCGGCGAAAATCTGTTTCCGCATTTCACGACGATTTACCGTCCGGTTGACGGACAACACTGGTTTCCAGTGCGCACCGTCGCGGACGACACGCTGTATTTCCGCAGCGGCCCGCAACGGGTGCGGATCGTGATCCGCTACGACGATTACAAGCGGTTCAGTTCCGATACAACTATCGAATACGAAAAGTAGGGCGGCGCGGCGCCTGATCAAAACTGGTTCGCGCGGCGAAAGCGATAGGTCACTGAGACAGTCGCGTAAGACTTGAGGCGAAAGCCGGTGATGCGCTCGAAGGGTTCTGCTTCGCCCGGCAGGGCCAGCGTCTCGAGCGTTTGCCCGGCAAACCCGCGCACAAGGAAAAAGTTGATTCCAACGTCGATCCCCTTGCTATCGAACGAGCGAATCACAGCGCCTCGAAACTCCTGTAGGGGCACGGCATCGAAGCCGTCGCCCAGGGGCTTGCGCCCCACGTACTCGTATTCGCCTCGCGCGCGCAGCCGGAACGGCAAACGTTCGATCGTTCCCAGCATGTCGCCGATCAGGCGCGGGGCCTCGGGAGTGGGTTCGCCGGTCAGGCGGTCCCTGGCATCCGCTTTGGCGAACAACACCTGAAGCGACCCGACCCCGAAATCCCGCCTCGCCGAGACCGTCATCGAGCGGATCAGTGCCGGTCCGACGTCCTCTTGCAGGCCAGTGTCGTTGTTGATCCGCGCCAGTTGCTGCGCGGTCGTTACATGGGCGAGCGTCACCTTGAATTCCGTGTGCGCGGCGGTTTTTCTGATTATCAGTTGGTAGGATCGCGCCTTGCTGATCACGGTTCCTCCGGCGATTGCGCTGGTTCCAATGCGCGGGTCGTCCACATGAAACGACTGGCCATAGCTCAAGGCGATCCGGGGCAGCCAGGTGACGCCTTCGGGTGAAAAAGAAATGGTTCCCTTGGGCGAGATCACCCCCTGTTCCCGCTGAAACGAGTGATCCGGCGCCAGCCGGTCGCGGTTGTAAAAAGCAACCTCATCGCGGCGAATTCCGGCATTGTAGTGCAGGTAGCGCGTGAGTGCGCCGTCAACCGCCGCATACGGCGTGTAGAATTGGATCGTAATGTCATTCGAGGTCAGGGGATAGAACGCGGTGGCTGCTTCATCGAACTTCTCCAGATCGAGATTGTGGGGCGCCTCCCGGCGGTAGTCGAACCCGACCAGGAGCGAGAAGCGTCCGGCAATCCGGTCGGCGTAATTCACGCTCTGGGACGTTGCTGTCCGGTTCTCGCTCTGCCGGATCAGGCCGTCGCCGAAGTTCGGCCGAACATCGAGATAATAGTTCCGGAAATAGCCGGAGAACTGAAGCTGGCGCGTGGGGGTGAGACGCCAGACGTCGTTGACGATCGCGATGCCGGAGCTTGCCTCTTCGCTCTGCCGCGGATCGATGGTGTCGCCCGGAACCCGCACATCGATCGGCGCTAAGCCGGGCAGATATGAAAAGCCGTGATAGCCGATGCCGTAGACGGTCAGGTCGTGGCGGCCGAATTGAAACACCCGTGATCCGTTGAGCTTGTACTGCTTCCGGCGCTCGGGCCGGGCCAGAAATCCGTTTCCAAAAGAAAGCTCGAGCCCGACCCAGGCCCTGGTCTCGGGACTTGCCGGGCTCCAGCCGGCGACGATGTTCGCATCGTGGGCGTCAGCCGTGAATCGCACCATCGGATCGAGGCGGTCGCGCAGCCCGAAAATCATGGAAGCATTTACCGAGTTGTTGCCCTCCCGGACGTTGTACGAACCCCCGTCGGTCTGCACGCTCTCGATCGCGATAGGTATGAGCACATTTGGATCCGCGTAGCCGTTGCCGTGGGCGTTGGCAGGCAGATTATTGGGAAACAGGTAGCCGCCGACCTGGAAGAACTGGCCGATCGGCTCGCCGTGATCTCCTGCGACTCCCGGCACGAAATACTGCGGGGGTTTGATCCCGCCGGCGGGCGATTCCACGGGCATGCCGGGGATCGATATCGGCATGCCGGGCCGCCCCGGGTTGGCGTCCAGGGTTTCCTGGCGGATCAATACGCGCGAAGCCGGATCGGGAGAAAAAATTCCGGTATCTTCCACTTCTTCGGTGACCGTCACCGACTGGCTCTGTACGGCGAGCTGCGAAAAATGCAAGTCGGCTTCCAGCACGGCGTTTCCCGAAACGCGGATGTCGCGGGAAACCGCCGGAAAACCTGCCGCCTCCGCCGTAAGCCGGTACTCGCCCGCCTCCACCGAAGGAAACTGGAATCGGCCCTGGCCGTCAGTCTTCTTCTCCATCTGGAATACGTCGGAGCGCCGGACTAGCGTCACGTCGGCTCCCGCAACCGCCTTGCCCTGCGGATCGGTCACCTGTCCGGCCACTCCGGAGGCGGCGCACGCCCAGCCTGAAAACAGGAACAACAGCACGGTCTGTTTTGCCGCCAGGAAAAGAGACGGCGGAAGCGCTCGGCGCACATCCGGCGTCAGGGGGACCCTCTCCGGCATCATGATATTCTTAAGTAACACGATTTTTAAATTCGTGCTACGATATCACCTCCGGCCGAGCATTGCAAGAGCGAATTGGCAAGCGCCTCCCGTACGGCGCTTGCCGGCATGTGGCGGCGGCCGCGACAGCCTGCGCGGGAGAGGCGCGCGGGGATGCCGCGCCGCTACGGACTGAGACGGCCAAAAGCGCCGGACGCGTGTCCACTGAAGACGGGGCTCGGCTACCATAGGGAGAAATGATCAACAAGCGCACTTTGGTCGCGATGGGCGCCGGCTTGGTCGTGGCGGCGGTCCTGGTGGCCGTAATCATCTTTATCCAGCGGGGTTCGACGCCCCGCCTGGTCGGTGAAATCAGCCGGGTCCGCACACTCGAAATGGACCCGTCCAGCTCGGTCGCGATCGCCGATTTCCAATTCACCAACGACAGCCATTACGCCTTCATCATTGCGACCATCGATTTGTCGGTGATTGATTTTAGGGGGGAGACCCGCCCGGGGCAGGTTATTTCGGCCTCCGACGCCAACCGGCTGTTCCAACTGTTTCCGGCGCTGGGACCAAAGACCGGCGAACCGCTCATCATCAAGACCAAGGTCGCCCCCGGGGCTTCTGTCAGGGGGATGGTGGCAGCCCGCTTTGAACTTTCCAAGACCGATCTCGACGCCCGGCGGAAGATCATCCTGACCATCACGGATGTAGACGGCCCGGTCTCAGAGCTTTCCCAGTGAAACCGTCCCGCGCAGCGGCTCATTCAAAAAACGCACAAACGGCATCATCGTAGAGAACAGTTGAACGAGCGTGATGAACAGCCTGGGGCTTTCGGCGAACTCCGGAGGTTTACTAACGCCCGCCAGAAACTGCTTGTAACGCAGCAAGTCCGCGGCCGGATGATCGGCTGCAAAACCCTTAGGCGGTCTCGTGAGTTGCTCGCCGTCCATCGCCCCGAAGAACTTGCGGAACTCCGGCGCCGCTAGGATCGACCGAAACATCGGGTGCCGGGCAGCCAGGTGGCCGCGGATTGCCCGCAACACTTCCGGGTCGGGCATGTAGACGCCGCCGGCGATCTCGACGCCCTCCGGCGCTATGTGGAAGTAAAGGCCGGCGCAGTTGTGTTTCTGCATGCCGCGAGGATAGAAGAGCGCCGCGACGTGCGTTTTGTACGGCATCTTATTCGGACTGAAGCGGACGTCGCGGTAGATCCTGTAGATGGCTCGCGCCGGATCGGCCGTCATTTCCGGCGCAAATCGCTTCATTTCGCGGCCGAGCGCCAGAACCAGTTCGGTCATGGGAGTCTTCACCTTTTCCTCATAGACCTGCTTGTTCTTGAGAAACCATTCGCGGTTGTTATTTCGCTTGAGGGCTCGAAGAAAGCGCAGAGTCTCTGGCGGAAAGCCCGGAAATGTGTTCTTCATGGCCGACCCTCTATAATAAGTCGTGACGACGGATCATGCGCTGCCCACAGGAAACCCGGCTCGCCACGCGGCCCGTCTGACGAATCAATGCCTATGGATTCCTTTCCTTCGCGCCCTCCGGCAGGCTGCGCCCGGCCCCTGTCCCTTGATTCCGGTTTGCTGCCGGCCTTGCGCGCCATACCCGGCCTTACCCTCCGCGAGAACACGCCCCTCGCCCAATTTACGCGGTTCGCCATCGGCGGCCCGGCGGACCTGATGGTCGAAACCGCTGACCCCGATTCGTTCATCTCCGCCATACTGGCGTGCCGCCGCTCCGGCGTCCCTTTTTACGTAATCGGCGAGGGCAGCAACCTGGTTGTTTCCGATGCGGGTTTTCGCGGCGTGGTGCTCCGCTACATTTCGCGGAACATCACAGCCGAGGGAAATCTGATCCTGGCTGACGCAGGCGTCGAACTGCAAAGACTGGTCGACTTCGCTATTGCCCGGGGCCTGGCGGGGCTGGAGACCCTTGCTGGGATACCCGGCTCTGCCGGCGCAGCGGTTTACGGGAACGCCGGAGCTTACGGACACTCCATCTCGGAGCGCGTGGCCCGGGTAGAGTTTTTTGACGGAGATTCCCGGCGTGAGTTCTCCAACGCGGAGTGCTGTTTTGAGTACCGGGAAAGCGTTTTCAAAAAACACAAAGATTGGATGATACTCCGCATTCGCTTCGAGCTCAGTCCCGGCGACTCGGCTGGCCTGCGGCGGCGCGCCGATGAAATCATGCGCGTGCGCAACGAAAAATTTCCTCCCGCTATGAAATGCGCCGGCAGCATTTTCAAGAACCTCCTTGTCGCTAACTTGCCGCCGGGCGTCGTGGCCGAGATCCCGCCGCAGGCGATTCGGGAAGGCAAGGTGGCTTCCGCGTTTTTTCTCGAGCAGGTGGGTGCAAAGGGGCTGCGGCGGAACGGCATCCAAGTGGCGTCGTATCACGCCAACCTCATCTACAACGCCGGTGGCGGAACGGCCGCGGACCTGCGCGCGCTCATCGGCGACCTGCGCGACCGCGTCTTCAGCCGCTTCGGCATTCGCCTCGAGGAAGAGGTGCAATACCTGGGTGAATGAGTCGGCGGACCGAGCCTGCCGCAAAGCTTTTCTCTCCCCGTGCGCGTCTTGTAGAGAGCGGCTTTTCCGCGGCGGGTTTCAGTCAGGGGGAAATATCCTCGCTAGGAAGAGCGGCCCGGCTCTCTGCCCGATGGAAATAAGCAGAGCAACTGATTTACTCACCGCCGGCGGCAAAAATCGGCGCCGCGCTCGGGACTATTCCGCCCGGCGCACAACCACCACCGTGCTCGGCCGCACGGTCACGTAGAGCTTCTCGCCGTCGCGCCGAAAATATTGTTCGTTCCAGCGGTCGGTCAATCCCGCTCTGCGCTCCGGCAGGGCGCGGCCGTCCGCTTCCGGCCGCCAGCCCTCCGGCGCGCGAAACTCCAGCGTCACGCTGACGAAGAAAACCTTGGGATCAAGGTCGCAGGCCGCCGCAAAGCGATCCGGTCCAAGGCGGCGGACCTGGGTGTGTTGAGTGACGCGCTGGTAGGCGTAAAGCGGTCCCATCGGCACGTACCAGATGTCCTCGCGGTTCGACACGTAGCGCAAGTGCTGCTCATAGAACTTGTCCGGGCCGTAGTCGAGCCATTGCGGGTGGGACATGAAATTGTAGATGCCGCCCTTGCCGTAAACCTCGTCGAATTTGCCGTTGATTGCGGCCAGGTCGGTGCGGCCCGCCGGAGCGATGCCGCCCTTCTTCTGGACCACCTGCGTGTAGGTAGCATTATAGGGATGTGGATCGTAGCTTTGCATGTCGGGTACGATGTGGCCGCCGGACTCTTCATTCGGATAGTTCCTGGCCACCAGATATCCCGCGCGCTCGAGTTTGCGCTGTACAAAGTCGTATCCCGTACAAAGGCCGCACGGATAAGCAAAAGACCAGACGTGCGGCTGGTCCGTGTTGCGGAGAATGTCGTCACGCGAGCCCGCGATCTCGTAATCCGTGTAGTGGAAAAAACAAAAGCGGAGCGAGGGCGGCCACAGACATGGGTGCGTGCGCGAGTGCGAGCCGATTTCGTGCCCGTTTTGCACGGCTCGTCGCAGAACCGGCCAGAGATCCTCAATCGGGCGGCGCTCGGTGCTGACGAAAATCGTCGACTTGATGCCATAGCGGTCCATACTGTCAATCGCCGCCGGCACGTATTTCGTCGAATCGTCGATGGTGTGGGTGACAACAGCCCGGGCGTTGTTCAAATACCGAGTCAGGCCCACGAACTGCACGGGATCGCCGGATTGTGCCGGCATGGCGCCTGCGGCGCCGGAGGCCGGCGCCGCAGAAGGGGCCTTCCACAGAAACACCGTAAAATCGGACCAGGCAAGGTGACTGCTCCGCGCTTCGCCGGCGAACCAGAGCAGCGCCCAGCCGACCGCCAGCAACGCCGCAGCTCCGGCCGCTTTACGCATTTCCCTGACCGATTGGCACGCCGTTTATTCTACAATCAGCAGTCTAGCCCTATGCGCATCGTTACCGAATTCAAGTTCACACCCGAAGAAGTCCGACAAATCACCGCCGCCGCTGAAGGCGTCGAGCTGGTGCTTTGCAACGACCACGCAGAGTTCCTGGCAAAGGTTGTCGACGCCGACGCGATTTACGGCAGCGTCGATAAAGACATACTGGCGCGCGCGAAGAAGCTGCGCTGGGTGCAAGCCGGCGCGGCCGGCGTGGAAAGCATGGCCATGGCGATCAAAGACAGCCCGGTCGTCGTGACCAACTTTGCTTCCACTTTTGCCCCGGCGATCTCCGAAACGGCGATCGGGATGCTCATCTGCCTCACGCGCGGCATCAGCCGCTGGTACGTGCCGCAATTCATGGCGCGCAAGTGGGAGCCGGTCGGCACGGTAAAGAGCCCCGATCATGTCGAGATCAGCGGCCGGACCATGGGGTTTGTCGGCATGGGCGGCATCGGCCAGTCGCTCGCGCGGCGCGCTTATTACGGATTTGACATGAAGATTCTCGCCGTTGATTCCAAGCCGATGCAGCGGCCGTGGTTCGTCTCCGAACTGCGCGACCCGACCTGGCTGATGGAAATGGTTCCGCAATGCGACGTGCTGGTGGGCGCGGCGCCCCACACTCCGGAAACGGACAGAATCTTCAACGAAGCCGTATTCCGCGCCATGAAAAAAACGGCCTATTTTCTGGCCCTCTCGCGCGGCAAGCTCTTCGACGATATGGCGCTGGTCAAGGCGCTTAAGGAAGGCTGGATCGCCGGGGCCGGCCTGGACGTGTTTCCGCAGGAGCCGCCGCCGTCGGACCACCCGATCTACGATTGCCCCAATGTGGTGATGACCATGCACACCTCAGGCTGGGGACCCGACCGGCAGAAGCGCCTGATCGCCCTGTTCGCGGACAATGTACGGCGCTTTGCGAAAGGCCAGCCGCTGCTGAACGTGGTGGACAAGAGCAAGGGGTACTAGGGACAACGCAATTCCGGGCGGAGGCCCGCCTTCGGCCCTATTTTTTTTCGAGCTTCACCGGCTTGCCTGTCTTGACCGACTCTTTGGCCGCTTCGATGATTTCGTTCACGCCTACGTTAATATCCAGTGCGACCAGTCCGTCCAGCGGCCGGCCCGACCGGATATGACTGAGGAGATACGTAACCGGCTCGCGGCGGTCTTCGGGAAGCGGAGCCAAGGGCACTTCTTTCTCTTCGCGGCCTTTCCACATCCGGACCCTCGGCTCGGTCATATAAATGCTGCCCGAGCGGCCGAAGACCTCCAGGTCCTGGAAGCTCCGGGGCAAATCCCAGCTTGCCTCGAAGATCCCCACACCGTTTTTGTAAGTCAGCACGAGCACTGCGCTGTCCTCGACTTTGGGGAAGGTCTCGGGCCGGAGGTGGGTGACGGTTGCATAGACGGTCTCCGGCCGGCCCAGATACCACAGTGACCAAAGCGCGTTGTAGCAGCCGAAATCCATCAGGGCCCCGGCGCCGTTCTTTACCGGGTCCGTCAACCAATCGAAGAAAAACTTGTTCCGGACGCCCGACGAACTGGGACCGCCGTGCCCTACTATCCCGTGCAGCCGCCACACAGGCCCGATGGCCCCGCTATCGGCCTGCGCCTTGGCGGTGTAATTGGCCGGCCACCAGGCCATCTGATAATTAGTCATCACCTGGATGCCATATTTCTTTGCCAGATCGCGGATCTTCAGTGCGTCCGCGTAGGTGGCCGCCAGAGGCTTCTCGAAAATCACATGGATTTTGCGGGGCGCGCAATACTCCACAATTTCCAAATGGCGGCTGTTCTCAACGAAGGCCCAGACTACGTTGGGCTGCTTGGCTTCGATCATCTGCCTGTAATCGGTGAAGTATTCGGCATGCGGAGCCAGCTTTTTGGCTTCGGCGGCCAGTTCCTGGTTCGGCTCGGCGATGCCGACGAGATTCGCCTCGGGCATTGCCGCCATCCGGCCCAAGTGGTTCCATACGTGCGAATGGACCAGGCCTATCACCGCCAACTTGGGGCGGACCGCCAGCGGCTGAGCGCCCGCGGCCATCGCGGCACACAAGAAGAGCAGCCAAGAGGCTATGGCGTGTTTCATATGCTGACATTCTAGCGCTCTGGGGCGCCGGAAGCGGAAAGGGAGGCTGCGGCTCCGCCTCCCGGGCAGCCGTTGGCCCGTTCTTAGTTCAAGTCGGCGGCGCCTGGCCCAGCCGGGCAATCGAGCCATGTTTCAAACGTTTGGCGTGAACTGGGCCAGATCATAAATTCCCAGGGTCTTTTCCAGGCCCGCGACCGCATCCACGTTTTTCTCGAAGCCGTCTCCGCCGAAAAGCTGGTTCTCCTTTTTCTCAAATTCGTCGCCGAGCGCGTCGTATTCATGCTGCGAAACGATCTTATGGAATTCAGGGAACAGCACCGTGTCCTCGCGCGCCTCATGCGGCTCGTACATGCGAATGAACTGGCGCATCGCATCGCTGAGGCTGCGCCGCTGCTCAGCGTCCTTTAACATCGCCGGCGTAGCGAGGCGAAGGATGGTGTCGGTCAGAACGCGGCCCTTCTGGTGCTGCGTGGCCAGAACATCGACCAGGTCAGTGAGGCGATTGGCCTTCTTGAAGCGCGGGAAAAGGTAATCCTCCTCCAGCTTCTCGTGATAGTCCTCGACGAAGTTTCGGATTAGCTTGGCCGAGCCGGCCAGGACGTCGGGCGGAAAGTCCTGCCGCGCGTCCAGCCGGGCCAGTATGTCGCGGTAAATCAGGATCACTCGCTTGAGGACGCCGTGCTCGCGCATGAGATCTTCGCCGGGACCAACCTCTTCCGCTGTTTCGCCGCCGGCCTTGGAGCCGCCTTCGTTTTTCGAGCAGCCGGAAACAAGAAGACCCGTTCCGAGGAGCGCCGCACCGTGCAGCAGCCCCCGGCGGGCCACGCGAATTTCAGGAATCATGGAAAGGGCCTCCTTGCCAAACTCTACCACTGATTTTGCTGCTATCCTTTGCACTGAGGCTCGACGCCGGGAGGACGGCTATGGTCGGGACCAGCCGCCGGGAATTCTTAGCTGCCGCCGCGCTGCCAGCGGTGGCCCGCGGTCCGGGATCGCGGCACATGTTTGTCTGCCTGCACGAGACGACCTCCGCCGGGTTTGGCTTTCGCGAGGCGATGGAAGGATACGCCAAAGCCGGCGTCCGCGCAGTCGAGGTCACTTTCCCCAAATTGCAGGAATTCATCCAGGCGGAATCGCCGGCCGTCGCCCGGCGGCTGCTCGCAGATCTGGGCTTGACCGTAGTTTCATGCGGCAGCCAGACGGGAATCGCTGAACCAACTCCGGCGCGAGCGAAAAATCTGGCCGCTTTGAAAGCCAAATGCGAATTGGCGCAGGCAATGGGATTTGACCGGATGGTCATGCCGTCGTTTACTTTCGAGCGGTATAAAGAGGACGACTACAGGCGGGCCGTGGATAACTTGCGGGAAGCCGGCGAGATCGCCAAGCCGTACGGGCTCACGCTGATGCTTGAGTTTGTCCGCACCACGAACTTCATCGGTTCGCTGCCTACGGCTCTGAAGCTGGTGCGGGAAGCCGGCCATCCCAATGTGAAGGTTATGCTGGACACCTATCACTTTTGGGGCGGTGTGAGCAAGTTCGAAGATTTGGAATTGCTCCGCGACGGAGAGCTGCATCACCTCCATTTCGAAGACACGCCGGCCAGTCCGCCACGAGAGCTGCTCGAGCAGCGGCACCGCGTCTACCCGGGGCAGGGGATTGCGCCGCTGCGGCGAATTCTCGATGTTCTATGGCGCAAGAAGTATGCCGGCCCGCTTTCGGTCGAGCTGTTCGATCCAGTCATCCAAAAAACGGATCCTTATGAAATCGCCCGGAGAGTGCGCGCCGCTACGGAGCCCTTGCTGCGATAGCGCCGCGGATACCTGGAAAGGCGGGGGTCGCCTTGGGCGTTGGCGGATTTTTTGAGACGATATTACTTTCGTCTTCGAGAGTCTCAACGGGAGTTCGGGGGCGGCGATGTGCTTTCTTTTTAGTCCCGAAGGACGAGTGTTCCAAGCTGTGGCGATGAATGGGACGCCGGGAGGCGCAGGTTGATCCGTGCAGTGGGCCGCCGGCGATGGTTCTGCTCGGAAGACGACAGGAGTGTACAAATATGAAGGCTCTGGGAGGCCTGCTGTTGCTGGCCTCTTTCCTTCTGCCGCTGGAAGCGGCGCAAAAGCCGTTTGACGCCGGAGCATTGCTGCGTCTCGCTCGCATTTCCGACCCCCAGCTCTCCCCCGACGGAAAGACAGTGGCATTCGTGGCGCAAACGCCGGATCTGGAAGCCAACACCCGCCCCACGCGGATCTATGTCGTTCCCCTGGCCGGCGGCCCCTCGCAAACGGTGGCCGCGGAAGGCTCTCAAAATGAGAGGCCGCGCTGGTCGCCCGATTCCCGCCATATCGCCTTCATCTCCAACCGCTCCGGCTCCTCGCAGGTGTGGATCATGGACGCCGACGGAAAGAATCCGCGCCAGATCACGAATCTTTCGACCGAAGCCAGCGGCGTGCTGTTCTCGCCGGATGGCAAGAATCTGATCTTCGTCAGCTCTGTTTTTCCCGATTGCAAGGACGAGCCGTGCAACAAGGCCCGTCTCGAGGCGCGTGCTAAAAGCAAAGTCCACGCCCGAATCTATACTACGCTGCTCTATCGCCACTGGAACGAGTGGAACGACGGCCGCCGCAGCCACATTTTCGCGGTCTCTGTACAAGGCGGCGCACCGCGCGATCTGACGCCGGGCGACCACGATGTGCCCACTTGGGAACTGGGCGGGCCTGATGGCTACGCCGTCTCGCCGGACGGCAAGGAGCTTTGCTACACCATGAAAGTTGAGGATCCGGCGACCAGCACCAATAACGATCTCTATGTAGTCCCAATAGAGGGTGGCCAGAGCAAAAAGATTTCCAACAACCCGGCCGACGACGAGTCCCCTGTTTATTCGCCGGACGGCCGGTACATCGCCTACCGGGCGCAGCTTCGGGCAGGCTACGAGAGCGACCGCTTTCGCCTCATGTTGCACGAGCGCGCCACCGGAACTGTTATTAACCTAACCGAGGCGCTGGACCGATGGGTGGATGCGATTGCCTGGGCGCCCGACTCGAGCCGTCTGTTTTTCACGGCCGAAGACCGCGGGCGGCGCCCGATCTTCACCATTCCGGCAACCGGCGGCGCGATTCGAGTGGCCGTGGGCGGCGACGCTTACCTGGGGGAGATGCAACTGGCGCCGGACGGCAAAACCATGATTTACAGCGGCCAGAGCGCGTCGAGCCCGGCCGATATCTTTCGCGGCTCCTCCTCCGGCGGCTCCCCGGTGAAGCTCACCCACCTCAACGACAGCCTGCTCAGCGAATACCGTACGACGCCCCTCGAAGAAATCTGGTATGAAGGCGCCGAAGGCGCCCGCGTCCAGGGGCTGGTCGTCAAGCCGCCCGATTTCGACCCACGGAAAAAATATCCTCTGCTGACGCTCATCCACGGCGGGCCGCAGTCGGCGTGGGGCGAGAGCTGGAGCTACCGCTGGAACGCGCAGGTATTCGCCGGGGCCGGCTATGTAGTATTTATGCCAAATCCGCGGGGATCCACCGGATTCGGACAGGCCTTCATCGACGGCGTCAACGGCGATTGGGGCGGCAAGGCCTATCAGGACATTATGAACGGCGTGGATCGTATGAGCCTGGAGCCGTACATTGACGCCAGCCGCTCGGGCGCTGCCGGAGCCTCTTTCGGCGGTTATATGATCAACTGGATCCTCGGGCACACCAATCGGTTTAAAGCTCTGATCTCCCACGATGGTGTGTTTGACCTGCGCAGCGAGACGCTGGCCACCGATGAGCTGTGGTTTCCGCTTTGGGAATTCAAAGGAATGCCTTGGGAAAATGCTGAAATGTACGCGCGCTGGTCGCCTTCGGAATTCATCGCGCAGTTCAAGACGCCGACCCTGGTCATCCACGGCGAGCAGGATTACCGGGTGCCCTGCGCCCAGGCGCTCCAGCTTTTCACCGCGCTTCAAATGAAAAAGGTTCCCTCCAAGCTGCTCTTATTTCCCGACGAAGGCCACTGGGTGCTCAAGCCGCAGAATAGCCGGCTTTGGTACGAGAGCGTTCTGGCGTGGATGGATCAATGGCTGAAAGGCGGAAGCCCATGAAGCGGAACGCAAAAACAACGCTGGCGGTGATCCTTTTTGCTGCGGCGGTGCTGGCTTTGATCGCGTACTCGACAGTGCATCTCGGCGGATACAGTTGCGAAGTTTGCATGGAATTTCATGGCCAATCCAAATGCCGGAGCGCCCAGGGTTCGAGCGAACAGGAGGCCCGGCGGACCGCCACCGACAATGCGTGTGCTTTTCTTGCTTCGGGCGTCACCGACAGCATCGCGTGCACGAATACCCCCCCGCAGAGCGTCCGTTGCCAGAAAAAGCAGTAGGGAAGGGCGGGGAGGCTTGCCTCAGAGGTGTGTCCAGGCGGCCCGCACAATCTGTTTGAATCATAACGATCTCTCGATATTTCAGTAACTTGAAGTTGGCTAGGAGATTGCGTGAAACCGTACGGAAATGAGCCGGACTGCCTTATTGCTCGTTTTGTCCCTCTCGGGCTGCGCTTTGCAGTCAGCCACTTTGGAGAAGTTGACCCTGGATGAAATGATCGCGCGGTCCACAGCCATCGTCCGCGCCCGGGCAGTGGCTAGTTCCGCTCTCTTCATCGGTCCCACAATTTATACCCGGACTCATTTTCAGGTGCTCGAAACCTGGAAAGGCGCGAACGCCGCGGCGGTGGACGTAACAGAGCCGGGCGGGAGCATTGGCTCGGCCACACAAGAGTATTCCGGAGTGCCGCATTTCACTCCGGGCCAGGAATTCGTGTTGTTTCTGTGGACCGGCCCGAGCGCCAGAACCCAGGTAATCGGTCTTTCTCAGGGCATCTTCAGCGTAGAACGCCCGTCAGGCGGCGCGGCCATCGTGCGGCGCAAGCCAAGCGGCGGCTTGATGCTGGCGCCCGGCGTCGGCGCTCCCGTGGCGGACGAAGAGGTAGTTATGCCGCTTTCATCGCTGGCTGCTCACGTCCACGCCGCTTTGACGCCGAAATAGCGCATGCGGCGTTGGACCCAATTTCCGATTCTTCTGGCCTGGCTGGCCTCGAGTGCGTTTGGGTATTACCACTTTGTTCACTATCCCTCTCGATCCGGCCCCTACACACCCATCTATGCGAAGTTCGATTTGAGCGCCCTGGTTAACAAGACGGTCTACTTCTACATTTCGGATCAGGTTCCGAACCTCGCGCCAACGGACAGCTATGAGGCGCTCATAGGCCAGGTCCGGCAGGCGCTTGCCGTGTGGAACGGCGTTTCTACATCCGATCTGCGGGTCGGTTTTGGCGGGATTACCAATATTGCCTCGTATCAGCCGCGAACAGCCGGCGCGGAAATCGTGTTTGACGACCTGCCGCCCGGGGTTTTAGGTCTTGGCGGGCCGGCCACGTTAGGCGCCCCGACCAACGGGTTTATTCCCATCATCCGATCGCGAGTGATTTTGCCCCGCAATCTGAGCGATCCGAGCCGGACCAGCGCCAGCCAATCGTTTTTCACCAGCCTCGTTCACGAAATCGGACATGCCTTAGGGTTGCAGCACACGATGACCGGCTCAGCCATGTCGATGGAGCCCACCCGCAGCACGACCCGGGCGCAGCCGCTCGGGGCCGATGACGTGGCTGCCATTTCGCTGCTATACCCCACGCCGGCATTCAATGCGGCGTTCGGGTCGATCACGGGCCGCGTAACCACGCCCGACGGTCAAGGCTTGAACTTAATTTCCGTCGTAGCCGTCGATCCCGGAGGAGTTGCAGTCGGCGCTTTCACAGCCCCCGACGGCACCTATCGCATCAGCGGCGTGCCCTCGGGCAGCTATCTTGTGTACGCGCACCCCCTGCCACCCTCCAGCCAGCCAGGGCTGAGCGCAGACAATATCGTCCTGCCGGTCGATGACACTGGAACCCCGTTCAACGCCGCCGGCCCGGTGGAGACTCAGTTTTTCGGGGGCGTGAAAAACCCCGCCGCGTCCACTCCTGTAATCGTGAATGCGGGCTCTTCCAGCGACGGCATCAATTTTCAACTGGCGTCCCGCCCGCCAATCGTCTTGTACGACGTTACGACCTACAGCTTTCCGGGCAACAACGCGCCGGCAATCTTTCCGGCTTTCCTGAACACGTCCAGCGGAACGGGCCGTGTAGTGACGTTTGGACAAGGTCTCGCGGCGAACGTCAGCAACGTGACGGTCGGCGTGCTGGGAGGGGGCGTGCAGATCCAGCCCGGCAGTCCTTTTCCTTATCCGCCCGCGCCGGCTTATACGGAAATCGACCTGGCTTTCAATCCGGCGACCGGCGGCGGCCCCCGGCATCTCGTGTTTTCTTTGGGCGGCGATATCTATGTAAGGCCTGGAGCCGTCGAACTGGTTTCCCGGCCTGCGCCGCTCGTCCGCGGCGTCCAGGCGCAGACCGACAGTTCGGGGAACACCTCGCTGATCTTATCGGGCGACAACTTCGCCCCGGATTCGCGAGTCTATTTTGACGGCGTCCGGGCCGCCGTGCTGGGCTTTGATCCGGCCACCGGAAATTTGCAAGTTACTCCGCCCCCAGGCCCGGCGGGACGCCAGGCGGTCATTACGGTCGATAACTCCGACGGGCAGAGCTCGGTCTTTGTGCAACCTTTTTCCCCGGCCACTTACAGCTACAACCCGGGGCCGGCGCCGTCGCTGGCAATCACTCCGGCGAGCGGGCCGGCGGGCCGCGACGTAATGGTCGATATTCAGGGCGTTAACACCAATTTTGCGGATGGCCAAATCGTCGTCGGCTTCGGAACTCCTGACATCGTCACCCGGCAGGTCTGGGTGTTAAGTCCGACGCATCTGCTCGCCGTGGTGTCCATTTCGCCGCAAGCCGCTCAGTCTGCGGCCACGGTCACCGTGGTTTGCGGTTCGCAGATCGCGGTCCTGACGCAAGGTTTCACCGTCACCGCGGCGGCGCCTTTGTCGGCGGTCAGCACGACACCCATACTCAGTTATCAGGGATTGGTGAACAGCGCCTCGTCGATGCCGCGCGTTGCGCCCGGCAGTCTGGCCTCGCTGTTCGGCGTGAACCTGTCCCTGGCCTCTCCAGCCTTCGCCAGCTTGCCGCTGCCTACAACGCTCGGCGGCACAACCGTCACTTTGAACGGAACTCCCGTCCCCTTGCTGGCGGTCACCCCGGGCCAAATCAATCTCCAGTTGCCGTTTGACATCCCCACCGGGCCTGCGATTCTGCGCGTCAACAACGGCGTTGAAACCAGCCAACCGATGGTGGTTCAGATCGACGCCTTCGCTCCCGGACTGTTCCGCGCATTTAGCTCGAGTGGCAGTCCCGTCGATGCCAACAATCCGGCAAAGTTGGGAGATACGATCGTACTTTACGGGACGGGGCTGGGGCCGGTGACTCCGCCAGTAACGGCGGGCGCGCCGTCGCCGCTGGCGATCACGAATTCCAATGTCCACGTGAATGTCGCCGGAGTGGACTTGCAGCCTTCCTATGCCGGCTTAACACCTGGCAGCGCCGGCGTCTACCAGGTGAATGTGCCGCTGCCGGCCAATATGACTCCCAACGCCGCCGCCCTGGTATATGTCACCATCAACGGACAGAGCAGCAACAGCCTCACCATTGCTTTGCGCGCGCCCTAGCGCCGTAAATTCGGCAAACTCAGCCGTAAAGACCGTAGAGCCTGGAAGAAATGGAACGCAGCGTCGCGGCCACTGGATCGATCTACTTTCTGCGCCCCCGCAGATTCAGTTAACCCGCTCGAAGCTTACAGCCCGTGATTTTCGGGCACGGCTGTTTTGCAGCAGCTTTTCGAATGTGGCGGCATCCAGCTTTACCGAGATGTCGATTTCCGAATTGTTCTGGCCTACCTCGACGCCGTCCAGCAGAGTCATCATTTCCGGCCGCTGCTGGGAGGTTCCCAGACGCCCGATAGCTACCAGTCCGCGGGCGGCATCCACCAGCGTTTTCGCGTCCTCGGCGGTCTTGCACAGCCCGGCGGCATGCAGCGACAGGCCGTTCGTCAAGTCAAGGGCAAGAGTGGTGTTCTGCATCCCGGAAAGTATGCGGACGAAATTCGCGTTCTGCCCGGCGGCTTGAGGGGCGGAGCGTGCGATCATCTCTCCAGGATTTTCGGAAACAGCCCACACTTGGCTCGACGCGCTGATGGTTTGGGCGCGCGCCAGCAGAGACGTATTGTCCAGCAGGCTCGGTCCTCCTCCCAGCTTTCGATCAATGGCCGCCATCACAGCCGCCCGCGTTCCGGCGACAGCCGTTGTCGTATCGAGAAACGTGAACACACCTTGCTGCCGTCCCCTGCGTTCGGCCCTCGGGCGGGGCGCCCGGCCGGGCGAAGGTTTCTGTAACCCAGCGTGCCGCGCCGGTGTCCACAAATCGAACCCTCGATAATTCTCGGCCGCCGCTCCCTGCAATCGGGCTGCGGCTGTAATGCCGGCAATGTTGAACTGGCCGCGAGCCACGGCGACAAATTCTGCATTCCCATTCGGCGGCGCCGGCGGGGCCTGGTTTGCTCCGGGCGAATTTTGGTTTTGCGCTGATCCTGCCGGCGCCGGCCAGGAAGCCACGAGGAGTTCCTGAACGTCCCGGCGCGGATCGAAGCCCGTCAGCGTGGCGAAGTCGTCAAGCTGATTCTGACCCGATGGGTTCTGCTGCCTGCTGTTTTCTTCAAAATACCGGTAGGCAGCGGTTTGTTTGAGCTGCTCGATGTGGATACCGGCGAGAGTTGTGACGTCGCCCGGCAGCAGCGCGAGCAGAGGACGGTCCAGCGCCAGCGTTTGTGCATTGACTGCGCGCTCCGGTTGGCCGAGATAAACAATCATCGCGGCCGCTGCGATGATCAGCGGAAATCCGCTCAAAGCAAACTTGCGCATAAAAAACTCCTCTGCTCTGCGCCGCGCCGCCGGCCGGCGGGAAACGCCGCCTAAACGAAACGGTCAGAGCATCTAGTAATCCTTTCTATCGAAAACCCAAAGTCCGGCTGCAAGCAGCGCAGCTCCGAAGGCGCCCGAGCTCCACAGCGGAGTCCAGCTCGGCAAGCTCCTGCCTTCCAGCGCCAGCCGAGCCATGTTTCCGAGATCGAAAATCTTGGGAAAGAGATAGTAGAGCCATCGCATCAGGTCACGGGACCACTGCCGGCGGAACAGCGGCGCGATTTTTTCGTGTTGGGCGAGGATCGGGCTCATAATCAGGAAAAAATAGGCGGCCATCGTGGCCAGCACTCCGCTGCCCGACGCCACGGCCACGAGCAGCACAACCGTCAGTAGCACGGCAAAGGCGAACAGAGCCAGTACAGCGGCCAGCAAAAAGTGGAAGCTCCAGATGTGGGTTTTATATCCGAGAATCGTCCAGACGCCCAGGACCAGGTAAAACATGTTGCAGCCGATTACGACGAGCGTCCCGAGATAGCGGCCGAGCAGAATCCGGCTGCGCGAAACGGGCTTGGAAAGCAGCAGCTCAATGCGTCCCGGCTCAAACACAGTGGGGATCAGCCCCGCAGAGGCAAAGATGGCCAGAAACAAGCCCGCGGTGAAGAGAAAAGCGGCGACGCCCCCCAGGACGCGCCGCACGAGCAGATCAACGTTTACCAAGCCGCGGCGCGTTTCTTGGCCGAATATGCTGACGGCGGCCCAGGCGCCTTCGACGATATCGATGTTCAAGGCAAGCAGAAAAAAGAGGATCAGGAGTGTGGAGCAGCCGAGAAATCCCCAGAAAATTTTTCGCGCCAGCGATTCTCGGAACGTGTCGCCTACCAGAGCCGCCATTTGTATGCCTCCGATCACAATCGCGGCTCCTGGGTGCTCTCCTGCACGGCCCGCACAAATACGTCTTCGAGGGTGGATTGCTCATGCCGAACCGATTCGATTTCGGACCCCGACTGGCGCAGCAGGTCGATGGCGCGGTTTGCTCCTTCCCGGTCCGCAAAGCGAAAATCCACGACACCATCCAGCACCGCCACGCTTAACGCCGACTGCCGGAGCCGTTCGCTAACCGCCCCGGGAACGCCGGCGGCGGAGACGCGATACCCGCTTCCCGCCATAAGCTGGGCCAGCTTTCCCGCCAGGGCGACGCGCCCGCGGCTGATGATCGCCACTTCGTCGCAGAACAACTCCACTTCCGACAGCAGATGGGAGTTGAGAAAAATCGTCACGCCCTGTTGCCGCAGCGCAGCCAGGACCTGACGAATTTCCCGGCGTCCTACCGGGTCCACGCCGTCCGTGGGCTCGTCGAGAATCAACAGCGCAGGCCGATGCATGAGCGCCTGTGCCAATCCCAGCCGCTGGAGCATGCCTTTGGAATATTTGCCGATTCGCACGTCAGCCCAATTCGCCAAGCCGGTGGCTTCGAGTAGTTCGGCTGCACGTTTACGCCGTTCCGGAGCGGGCATTCCCGAGAGGGCGGCGTAAAAATCAAGCATCCCGAGCCCCGTGTGGTAAGTCGGGAAACGGTGATTTTCCGGTAGATAACCGGTTTTGAGCCGGGCCGCGGACTCCTGGCACTCGCGGCCGAACAGGCGCGCCGCGCCGCTGGTGGGTCGTACAACCGAGAGGAGTAACTTTACGAAGGTCGTTTTCCCCGATCCGTTCGGCCCCAGCAGCCCAAAGGCCACGCCCGGGTTAATTTGGAGCGAAATGCCATCTACCGCGCGAACCTCCCGGCCCGACCACAGGCTGCGAAACTGCTTGGTCAGGCGCTCGGTTTCAATCGCGGCTGGCATATTGTCTACCAGTGTAGCTACGATCCGGAGCGGCTGAAAGTTCCTCAAGCTTGTCTGAGTGGATAAAAAAGAGCCGGCCAGCCTACGCTGGCGATGCTGCCGGGAATGCGGCGGCGCATCCGCTGCGGGGCGCAGGCGCGCCGGCAACAGAAGGGGAGACCCGGCCTAGCCCGGACAAGCGCAAGCTCTATGGCCGCGATTTGCTCTTCTAAAGCCCCAGCCCGCTCACGTTACCGGCGGAGCCGGGGAGACGCAAACGCTTAGGCGCTCAGGCGCACTGCTCTAAACGACGTTCCCGAGGAGGATTGCTTGTTTTCGCGGCGCGCCGGTTTGGCTTTCGCGAAGCAGGCGAATATGCGCTGCAAATCGTAACGGCTGTATGGTTCCACCAGCAGGTCATAACACCCCTGTTCCAAAACTTCCAGCCACAGGGCCACGTCATCCACACGCGAGCAGACTACCACGTTCGCTCCGCTTCCGCTCTTCTCCACTTCCCTTAGAATGTCCCGCCAGTTACCATCCGGAAGATTCACGTCGGTGAACACCACCTGAGCCAAGAAGCCGGTCTCGAGGACTTGGCGCATTTCACTGCACGTGGAAACCGACATTACGCCCACGTCGCATTCCTTAAAATGCTCCAATAGGGACTGCCGCCGGTCCGGCGGCATCACCAGCAAGGCGTTGGCGGCTACCTCCTCCATCGCACCCCCTAGGGGCCCCTCCGGCCCGGAATGAATACACGTCACGCGAGCGCCGGAAAGAAATCGGGAAAATGCTTAAGCCAGCATCGCGCGCAGCGGTTCGCTCGTCGCCGCCCGCGCCGATGGACGCGCAATGCCCCGCGATTGGAATTGAAGCCAACCGTTTCTGCCGTTTTGCGCGTGTCTTGATGTTAGATAACGCCAACGCGCGTTGGGTTACAATTTTTTAATTTTTGCGATGCAGTGGGTTGTGAAGCGTTCCGAAAGGCGAGCCGGCGGAAGCGGCGCAGGAGCCGCCGGCGTGGCCGTAACCCGTCCCGAGTTCAACTTTCCAGCGCCTGGCGGCAGTACTCGAAGCATTTCCGGACCTCGGTTACCGTGTCGCCGCCGTTGTATTCGTATTCGATATTGGCGGGGATTCTGTACTTCTTATCCCGCAGCACAGCCAGGACTTGCTTGATCGGAGTGTCACCCTGGCCGAACGGCACGTTGGGACCCTGGTTCTTTTTCCGATCCTTGATGTGCAGCGTGAGAATGTCGGCGTGGTGCTCCTCGAGGTATTTGACTGCGTCGAATCCGGCGGCAGTGAAGTGACCGATGTCGAGATTAATGGCGATGTACTTGGATCGCCCCTTCATCGCCGCGGCGAAGTCATCCGGCGTCGCGAATTCGTTCGGAATGATACGGGAGTGGTTGTGCATCCCCACGCGCATTTTGTACTTCTGCGCCAGCGGGTCGATGCGTCCCGACATATCCACGTTCGACGAGGCCGTGATATAGCGGGCGCCCATGGCCTGAGCCATCTGGAAACCCCGCTCGATTTCCGGGTCGGTGAAGTCGTCTTTAAAGCTGTAGTTGTAAGCGTACAGCTCGATGCCCGCGTCGCGGAACTTCTGGCCTACAGAACGGAAGTGGTCCAGCGGAGTTTCCAGCCGCCATTTCCGCAGAGCCTCTCTGCTCACGCCTTTGGGCTCGAGGTGCCCTTGATAAAGCTCGCACTCGCCAAGCCCGATGTCTTTCATGGCTTGGATCGCTGCCTCCAGGGGCATATCGCGAAAGCTGTAGCTTTGGCATCCGATGACCACGCCATGGAAGGTGGAATTCACTTTCGGGGCGGAACGCCCAAGACGGCTGCTGATCCCCGCGCCCAGCAACAGGCCAAATTCTCTGCGGCTCCAGTTCGGCATCGGGACCTCCTTGCTTACAGGCATGATAGCGTAACCGCGCCTTCGTGAGGTATACTGCGCTTTTTCTTTCAGGAAACACGCCGGGCCGTTTCCGCGCGGCTTTTGGCTGCAACGCCGCCGGGAGCGCTGCTGGCCCCCGGGGGCTGTGTTCTTCGCGATGCCTGCTATCTCCGCTCTGCCCTTCCGGCTCGCCGTCTGCAATGAGCTGTTTGAAAAGCGCGATTTCGCGGAATCCTGCCGCATGCTTCGAAAGGCCGGCTGGCAAGGTTTGGAGCTGGCCCCCTTTACGCTGACTCCCGACCCTACCAAGACGACCGCCGCGGAACGCAAACAGATCCGTGACATTATGGCGTCTGAAGGGATCGCCTTTGCCGGAATGCACTGGCTGATGGTGACCCCGCCCGGCTTGCACGTGACCACGCCGGACGCGGCCGTTCGCCGCAAAAGCTGGGAGTTTCTGGACAAGCTGATTGATTTCTGCGCGGATCTCGGACCCAACGGCGTGATGGTTTTCGGTTCGCCCAAACAGCGGAGTTCGACCGGCGGCCTTTCGCCGGAGGATGCCACCCGCTACTTCATTGAGGGCATGGCCTCGATCGCCCCACATGCCGCGGCGCGCGGCGTGACGATTTGTATCGAGCCGCTTTCGGCCTCCCAGGCCGATGTTCTCTTGAGCCTGGAGGAGGCCGCTGCCATCGTGAAACAGATCGGCAGTCCGAGTATCCAGACTATTTATGACCCGCACAATGCCGTCGATGAGAAGGAGCCTCCCGAGGTGCTGGTAAACCGCTACTTCGAGATCATCCGCCACGTGCATCTCAACGAGTTGGACGGTACCTATCCGCGTCCGGGCGGCGGCTACAACTTCCGGCCTGTTCTCCAGGTATTGAAAAATCGCGGCTACGCGGGCTGGCTCTCGATGGAAATCTTCGATTTCTCGCCTGGGGCGGAGAAGATCATCACAGAAGCCGGCGCCTACCTGCGCGACGAGATCAGCAAGCTGGCCTAACGGCAGGAGCCGCTTTGTAGGGCGCGCTCCGGCAGAGGCGTTTGACGATTTTCGCGGGGAAGGCCCGTGCGTTATGGCCCGCAATTTGCAATTCGAAACAGCGGTTTTGCGGACGGTGGCTTCCACTTTATGCGAATTGTCGTGACAGGCGGCGCAGGTTTTATCGGCTCGGCCTTGGTGCGGGGGCTGATCGAGCAGAATTTGGGAAGGAGTATTCTTGTCGCGGATAACCTGCTGACCGGCAAACGGAGCAATCTGGTGGAGGTGGAGGACCAGATCGAATTCCAACAGGCCGACATCCGGGATTATCCGGCGATCGAGAAACTGCTTCGCAAGGCCGATCTGGTGTTTCATCTGGCCGCAGTGCCGTCGGTGCCGCGCTCGATTTCCGAGCCGGTATTGGCGCACGAGATCAATATCGATGGCACGTTCAATGTCTTGCTGGCGGCCCAGCGGAGCGGCGTCCGGCGCGTCGTCTATGCTGCTTCTTCCTCGGCATATGGCGACACGCCTACTCTGCCGAAGATTGAGACCATGCTTCCCATGCCCAAATCGCCCTATGCCGTGCAGAAACTCCTCGGTGAGTACTATGGCCGCGTGTTTACCGAGGTGTACGGTCTCGAGACGGTCTCGCTGCGCTTTTTCAATGTATTTGGTCCCCGCCAGGATCCTTCCTCGCCTTACTCCGGGGTGATCTCGGTCTTTATTGCGGCCCTTCTCGCCCGCCGCCGGCCCACGATCTTCGGAGATGGCGAGCAAACTCGCGATTTCACCTATGTCGATAACATCGTCCAGCTTTGCATCAAAGCCGCCCAAGCCCCTGGGGCTGCCGGCAAACTCTATAACGGCGGGGTGGGCGCGCGCATCACGCTGAACGAAACCTGGCGGCTGCTACAGAAGATCGAAGGCGTCGAAATTCCGCCTGTCTATGGCCCGCCCAGGCCGGGCGATGTCCGTGATTCCCAGGCAGATATTTCTGCCGCGCGCCGCGACTTGGACTACCAGCCCTGCGTCGATTTCGAGACCGGGCTGCGCCGCACGGTCGAGTGGTTTCGCTCCCAATAGGCAAGCGCGCTTCGCTCTACTATATTGCCCTTGTCCGGCTCCGCCGATTTTAGTTCGGGAATGATTCCGTACTCCGGCCGCGGCTCCATTCCCCGGCCCCGTTGCGGGCAATCGCCGGTTCCCCACAACCAGGGACGACCCCAGTTTCGGAGCGGGCTATGCGGGAGGAAGGACGAAAAGAGCAAACGCCCAGTGCACTTACCTTGCTGGTCGCCAGCGAAGCCTCGCGTGAGTGCACAATCTCTGAGTCGCTGGTTGCCGGACGATTCCTCGTTTATTCCGTGGCTGTTGCACAGGTGGAGTCGTGGCTTGCGCAGTCGGATGTGGACGCCGTTCTGGTGTTCACCGATCGCAGCGCCGAGGAATTGACCCGCCTGGTAAAGATCTGGAAGGCCGTTCGGCCACGGGCCCAGTTCATCCTCATGCTGGCACGGGTCCCCGCGGCGGGGGAACTGGTCGCGCTAATGCACGCGGGCTGTCAGGATGTTCTGGAGCAGGCGGCAGCCGATATGAGCCGCGTGCTCCAATCCCTCGAAGAACGAGTCCGCTATGTGCGCGTGCGCCAGATGGAACGGCTCCAGCTCAAGCAGAGCATCCAGTACGCCGGGCTGATCGGCGAGTCGCCGGAGATGGTGCGGATTTATGACGAAATGCTTCGTACGGCCCGCCTGAACTGTCCGGTGCTGCTGCTGGGGGAAACGGGCACCGGCAAGGGGCTGGTGGCGCACGCGATTCACGCCTTGAGTCATCGCAGCGGAAGAGCTTTTGTCACCGTCGATTGCGGGTGCCTCGCTCCCACGCTGATTGAGAGCGAGCTATACGGCGTCGCCCGGGGAGCTTTCACCGGCGCCACCGCCGACCGGTCGGGTCTGGTAGAGGCCGCGCAGCATGGCACGCTGTTTTTGGATGAGGTGGGCGAATTGCCGCTTAGTATGCAGCCTAAGCTTTTGCGGCTGCTCGAGGAGCGGGAGGTCCGCCGCCTGGGCAGTCCCCGCAGCACTCCGGTGGATGTCCGCATCATCTCGGCCACCAGCCGCAGACTCGAGGCTTTGATTGCCGCCGACCAGTTTCGTCTCGACCTCTATTACCGCTTGAACGTCCTCGCCATAGAAATTCCACCCCTGCGCCAGCGGCTCCAGGATGTGCCGCTGCTGGCGCGTCACTTCGCTTCCCGGCATCTGGTGCATGGCCGCCCGGCGGAAATCTCCAGCGCCGCGGTGGCTGTGCTGCTCGAATACTCCTGGCCGGGTAACGTGCGGGAACTGAAGAACTGTATCGAAGCGGCCCTGGCCCGGGCCGGCGGCGACGTAATTCAGGTGCAACACCTTCCGCCCTGGCTCGGGCGCGGCGCCGAGCCGGGCGGTTCCGAACAAGAACGGCTTAATCTGAAGCAGCTCGAGCGGCGCACCATCCTGCGGGCGCTGGATCTCGCCGCGAACGATAAACGCAAGGCAGCGCGATGGCTGGGGATCGGCAAAACCACCCTCTACCGGAAACTAAGGCAAATGGCCGGCTCATCCAGACGCGCCTCCGCGCCGCCCAAGCCCGGTTACGTGATGTAGCACGGCGCGCAACGCTGCCAAGAGGCTTTCCTGGACAACCTGCGCAGCATCCAGCACTCCGCGCCGGAAAATAGCAGTTGCAAGTACTTGCGACTAGGCGTATAAACAACACGTTTACACGCCGACCGAATGGCTGGCCAAGGAGGTAAGGAATATGCCGTTCTGCCCGAGTTGCGGCGCCAAGGTAGATGGCAGCTTTTGCGGCTCTTGTGGAGCCAGGGTTGGGGACGTTCCGCCGGCTGCAATGCCGGCGCAGGCGGGCGCGAGCCCGGGCGCGGCTGTTCCTGCCGCAGCCGGCCTGCAAGATAATGTCGCAGGCGCCCTCTGCTATTTGCTGGGGATCATTACCGGCGTTCTTTTTTTGGTGCTCGAACCGTACAACCGCAACCGCCAAGTCCGGTTCCACGCCTTCCAATCCATCTTTCTGCACGTGGCGCTGATCGCCGTCTGGATCGCTCTCGCGATGCTGGGCATTATGATGCGGGGGATTTTTTCTATTTTTGGGCTGTTGCTAATCCCGGTTCATTTCATTGTCGGCATCGGCGCGTTCATCCTGTGGATTGTACTGCTAGTGAAGACCTTTAACGGCGGAAAACTCGTCCTGCCTGTCATTGGCCCTCTGGCGGAAAAACAGGCTGGGTGAGCCAGCGAGCCACCCTCCTGAAAACGGCGGGTAGCTCCCCTGTGCGTCGGGGGAGCAGCGAGCCCGCCTGCAACCCGTTTCGATGCATGCCGGTTGAGACCTTTTGGCCGTGATCCACATCACCGAATCCCAGGTTCGCGAATTCTTGCCCATGGGGAGGGCCCTCGAGCTGGTGGAAACCGGATTTCTCCATCTGGCCGAAGGGAAGGCGAAAAACCACCCGAGACGAAGACTTCAGCTAGGATCGAGCGCCACTCTTCATTACATGTCGGCTGTCGATACCGCTTCTGGGTATCTTGGAACGAAGCTGTATACCACGCACCCGCGGACGGGGGCGCATTTCACGGTTCTTTTGTACGCGGCCGACGGCCTTCCCCTGGCGTCGATCGAAGCCAATGCGCTGGGACAGATTCGAACCGGGGCGGCCAGCGGCGTGGCGACACGGCTTCTGGCCCGTCCTGATGCGGCGGTGCTGGGCCTGATCGGGAGCGGGTTTCAGGCCGAAACCCAACTTGAGGCGATCGCGCTGGTGCGCAGCTTGAAAGAAGTGCGCGTTTACAGCCGGTCGGCGGAAAACCGCCGCCGTTTCGCCGAAAAAATGAGCCGCTATTTGCCACTGGCAGTCCAGCCCGTCGAGACAGCGGAAAAAGCGATCCGGGGATGTGATATTGTGGTCACCGCCACCAATGCCCGAGACCCCGTCCTTCTGGGCGAGTGGCTCGAGCCGGGCATGCACATCAACGCGATCGGCAGCAATCACTTTCTGCGGCGTGAGCTGGATGCGGCGGCTGTGCTGAGAGCCACGCTCGTCGTCGTCGATTCGATAGAGCAGGCAAAAATGGAATCAGGCGACCTGATTGCCGCCTATGACCCGGCTGGCGCAGAGTGGGAACGGGTTGTGGAACTGGCGGATTTGCTCAGCGGCAAATGCGCCCCGGCGCCGGAATCGGGGATCAGCCTGTTTAAGTCGAATGGGCTTGCTCTCGAAGACATTTCCGTGGCCGGATACGTCTACGAACAAGCCCTTGCCAAAATGTAGGGATGACTACTCTGACATCGGCACTTGCTGCTCGATTTCCCGCCAGGCGCTGATCTTCAGGCGGCGGCAAACCCAGCACAGCATCTCCGACTGTTCGGTGGCGCCCTCGGAGCCGCACACACGGCACCGGAACGTCTTTCTCGGTTTGGGATCGGCGACGGCCATCTTGGCTGTTTCCAGCAGCTCAGGTGGCACCACGGGCTGCTCTGCGCCGACTTTTACGTTCGCCCTCTTTTTCATGCCACCCTCCCCGGGCTGACCCAAAAGCCAACCCTATCATATCCTGCTCTGCCAAGTCTAGCAGCTACGTAATTCACCCTCGAAATTCCTAGCCATTCAGCGGACCGATCACGTCCAGGATATACGCGGCATCCAGAAGGGTCGCGCAACGGCGGCACTTCTGCCCGGGGGCCACTTTCAGCTTACGGTTCCAGGCGCTGTCTGTGAGTTGCACGACTTCCGCCTCCACCGTATGCGTGCACATCGGGCAGTACACGTGGGCGTGTAAAACTTTGTTCTCCAACAAAGTAGCCATCTTGGCCTCCGGCTTTCTCATACTGTTTATCGACTCTCTTTCCGCTTTATATGACGCAGGTAGGCGCCAAAAGGTTGAAATTTTTTTTGCAAACAAACACGCCGGTCTGTGGGGCAGCCGGCCGCTTGCACCGCCTCAAGCGGAGCGCCTGGCCACGAGCCCGAGCGCGTGAGATTGCGGTGCTTCGGCCAGTGTTGGGTCGAGAATCCGATGTACGCCACGCCGAAAAGGGGCCCTCTCCACGAATTCGACCGCTTCGGTTTTGGGGCCTGTGATAACATGTTTTAACCAGGAGAAGCAAGTTTGTGGCAACTCAGATCTCGTTAGGGGGCTCGCTTCAGGATCACGGCGTCCGCGTGACGCGCCAGCGCAAGCTACTGTTCGAGATCATCGACGCTTCGGGAGAACACCTTAACGCCGAGTCGCTGTACCGGTTGGCTAAACAGCGCGATCCGAAAATCAATCGCGTTACGGTTTACCGTACGTTGAAGCTGCTCAAGCAGGAAGGGCTTGTAGACGAACTGGACCTGCTCCATCACGAAGGGGACCAACACTATTACGAGACCCGCCTGAAACGCGAGCATGCCCACGTGGTTTGCCTGCGCTGCGGCCGCGTGGAGGAGTTTTTTGGCGAGGCGCTAAAACGCCTCAAACAGCAGATCGAGTCTCATTTGGGGTTCCATATCGTGGTCGCCCGCACCGAAGTCGGCGGCTACTGCGCCAATTGCCAGGTGATGGCGGCGCGTGAATCGGAGGAATTGCGCAACGGGAGCGTCCCGCTGCGGGAACAAGCCTCGGGCGGCGGCCCGAAATCCCGTGCCAGGAAGTAACAGATGGGGTCCTTATCCTCTTCGGTCCCTACGGCCGAGTTGTTTTCGGAAACTTCGCGCGCGCGCCCTTTTCTGGCCGTCGTTGAGCCGGGCGGGCGGCGCCAGCTCGTGAAGATTTCGAAAAGTCCTTTCCAGATCGGCCGCCTTGCCGAGTGCGAGATCTCCCTGCGCGACAGCCGTATCTCGCGCCAGCACGCCCAAATCGTCGCCGAAGACGACTCGTATTATCTGGAGGATCTTAACAGCCGGCATGGAACGTTTGTAAACGGAAAGAAAATCACCCGGCACAAGCTTTCGGCGAACGATCGCATCGATTTCGGCGTGGAAGACTCCTATCACCTGGTCTTCACGTATGAAACCGGCGACACCGAGCGTCTGCTCGCGCAACTGGACGCCGTACCCACCACCCATGCCACGGGCAATCTGGCCAAGTTGCGCGCTGTGCTGGAGGTGGCCCGGGCGCTGGAATCTTCGATGTCTCTGGAAGACGTGCTGGGCGCCGTGGTGGACGCTGCTCTGGTCGTCACCGGCGCCGAGCGAGGCTTTCTTCTGCTCCACAACAGCCAGGGTACGGCCCTGGAGATGCGGGTGGCGCGTGATAAGCACGGGCGGCCCCTGGACGAGACGGACCTCCGCGTGCCGCGCGGCGTGATCCAGCGCGCGCTGCACCAGCGCCGCGATCTGCTTTCGATGAACTTCGACCCTGCCCAGATCAATACCGAAAAAAGCGTGGTCGACCTGGAACTGCGAAGCGTCGTGTGCGTTCCCCTGGTGCGCATCCGGATCGGGCACCAGCACGAGACCAGCCAGCTTTCCACCAAGAACGACACGCTGGGCGTCCTCTACATGGATTCCCGGGTCGGCTCCGCGGATCTCTCAGCGGGCAATCGCGAGCTGCTGCAATCGCTGGCCATTGAGACCTCCACCGTGCTGGAAAACGCCCGCCTGATGTCCCAGGAGCGGGAAAAGCGGCGCCTCGAGCAGGAGCTTTCCATCGCTCGCGAGATTCAGCGCAGCCTTCTGCCGTCGCGGCTGCCCAGCGATGGATGGTTTCGGGCGGCGGGAAGCAGCCAGGCCTGCTTCCAGGTCGGCGGGGATTACTACGACGTAATGGAGCTCTCGGAGTCGCTGTGGGGCTTCGTGCTGGCAGACGTCTCCGGGAAAGGCGTCTCAGCCGCCCTGCTCACTTCGCTGCTGCAAGGCGCTTTCTTCGCCACGGCCGGCCACGAATCGCGGCTGACGGAGATCATGTCCCGCGTGAACCGTTACGTTTGCGAGCGCTCCCAGACCCGGAACTACGCGACCGTGTTTTACTGCACGGTCGATCGCGGCGGCGCTACGCGGTGGATCAACGCCGGCCACTGCCCCCCGCTGCTGGTGCGCGCCGGAGGGAAGATGGAGGAGCTGGCCGCATCCGCTTGTCCCATAGGGCTGTTTCCGGCGGCGCCGTTTCCCCAACAAGAGACTCAATTGTTCTCCGGCGACAAGCTCGTCGTTTACAGCGACGGCGTAACCGAAGCCGAAAATGCCGCCGGCGAACAGTTCGGGGAAGAGGCGCTGACAACGCTCGTTCGCAACCGCGCCAGCGCTCCGGCCGCCGAACTGCACCAGGCTATCATCGACGAGGTCTCCCGATTTACTGCCGGCGCGCCTCAGAGCGACGACGTGACTCTGGTCGTCCTCGAGTATCGAGGGTAGGTCCCGAGCCCCCAAGGCCACAGCCGCCGGCTGAGCCTTTGCTTGTGTCGGAAACGGTCTTCCGCCTTTTCTTCCTGCGCCGAACTCATCGATTTACAGCGTCGGCAACCGCTCACAGCTTCGGCGTCATCCTGTGCCACTCAGTGGCCTGCTCGAACTCCAGCGCGACCCGTAACAGCACGCCTTCCTCATAAAGGCGTCCTGTGAAAACCAGCCCTTGCGGAAGACCCTTCACAAATCCGCACGGCACGACGACCTGCGGGTGGCCAGTCAGGTTGGTCACTGTCAGGCTGGGTCCCGGGCGGCAGACAAATGCGTCCCACTGCGACATCAGGTCTTCCATCTGCCGCATTAACAGGGTGCGGGCGCGTTGCGCCCGTATGTACTCTACAGCCGGAATCAGACGGGACGTCCGGAAGGTATTCGGCCAGTCGCCAGGATTTTGACCCCGCAATTGGTTGATCCCGCCGTTTCGGGTGAGATCGTCAAACGCGGCGGCTGCTTCCGCGCTCAAGATGAACCGCAGCGTTTCGCCCGATATCGGCGGCAACTGGATCGGCTCCGGCGTGACTCCGGCTTTTTGCAAATCTTCCAGCGCCTTATCGTAGACCGCCTTTTCCTCGCCTTGCAGTCCATCGAAATCCTTTTGCAAAATGCCCACCCGAAGCTCTCTGAGCGGCAGGCGCGGATCCCAGTCGAAGGGAACGGCAGAAACTGTAGTGTCGCGCCCATCGGGGCCATAGATGGCATGCAAAACCAAGGCGCAATCCTCCACGGAGCGGCAGATAGGACCGATCTTATCCATGGTCCAGCTCAGCGCCATGGCGCCGTAGCGGCTCACTCTGCCATAAGTCGGCCGCAGGCCCACCACGCCGCAGCCGATGGAAGGGCTGATGATCGATCCCAGAGTTTCGGTGCCCAGGGCGAAGCCGACAAGGCCCGCGGCGGTGGCAGAGGCCGATCCGGCCGAGGACCCGCTCGAAGATTGCTCGATGTCCCACGGCGTCCGCGTCATGCCGCCGAACCACAAGCCGCCCTGAGCCAAAGCGCCCATCGAGAGTTTGGCCGCCAGCACAGCACCCGCTTCCCGGAGCCGTTCCACTACGGCCGCGTCGTAATCCAGCAGTTGCCCTCGAAAAGGCTCCGCCCCCCAGGTCGTAGGAATACCCTTCGTGGCGAAAAGGTCCTTCGCGCCCCAGGGGATGCCGTGGAGCGGGCCTCGATGCCGGCCAGCGCGGATCTCGCGATCGGCTTCCTCGGCTTGAGCCAACGCGAGGTCCTCGGTCAGGGTGATTACACAGTTGAGCTTGGGCCCGTAGGTTTTCAGCCGATCCAGATACATCTTCGTCAGTTCAACCGAGGAAATATGCCGCTCGCGGATGAGCGGCCCAAGCTCAGTCACCGGCAGAAAGGCGAGATCCTCAACCGACTTCCACAAGGATCGTCTCGGAGCCGCGCGCCGGCTAGGCCGGAAACGGGCGGGCCCCATGCGGAGGGGCTTGCCGGGCAGCAGCGGGCTGAAGCGAAAGGCCGGCTCGGTATCCAGCGGCACAGGGATCTGCCGCAGCGAGGCGTACTGGGCCAGGGCGCGGTTTATTCCTGGCAGCATCATTGCCTGCTGGTCCTCGGTCATCTGTATTCCAATCAGCTTGAGAGCGTGCTGGAGATTCTCTAACGTGATCCCTTGGGGCGCCGGTTGCGGCTGCTGGGGCTGCTGCGGCCCGGGCGCCGCGGCGAGAACAGCGAGAAGCTGAAGCCAGGTCCTACGCGGGAGCAGACCGCTCATAAAGTACAGACCGATTATAGCGGCAGCCGGCCGAGCCGCTCTCTGCCAGGTGGTGTGCTGCGTTCACATCCGGCGCGGGCCTTGCTGGCACACGGATCGGCCTCTCTGTTGTAACTTCTATACATGTCTAATCGCGACTACCATTCCATGCTGGAAATCGCCATCGAAGAAGCGCGCCTGGGATTGGCTGAGGGCGGCATCCCGATTGGCGCGGCCCTGTTCGATCGCGCTGGCCGGATCCTTGGCCGCGGCCATAACCGGCGCGTGCAAGAGAATGATCCTTCCATACACGGCGAAACCGACGCATTCCGGAAAGCGGGCCGCCAGAAAACGTACCGGGACAAAATCATGGTGACCACGCTGGCGCCGTGCTGGTATTGCAGCGGCTTGGTGCGGCAGTTTCACATTGGGACGGTGATCTGCGGGGAATCGGTGAATTTTTCGGGCGGCGTCTCCTGGCTGCGGCAGAACGGCGTGGAAGTGATCGACCTCCATTCCCGGGAATGCATTCAGATGCTGGCTGACTACATCCGGGCGCGTCCGGAGATCTGGCACGAAGATATCGGCGAGGAGCAGCCGTCATGATCCGTAGGTCTGCGGAACGTTTCAGGGTCAAGGGGCAGGCAGTCCCGCCGGCTGCCGGGTTGTTCCGGCCATGGGAGCGCTCCTGACGTGCCCAAAAAAATTCTGCTCTCCTGGAGCGGTGGAAAAGACAGCGCCTGGGCTCTGGAAGTGCTTTCGCAAACGGAAGACGTTGCCGTGGCGGGTCTGCTCACCACATTCAATGAGGCCTTTGACCGCGTTGCCATGCACGCGGTGCGGCGCACCTTGATCGAGGCCCAGGCGGAGAGGGTCGGTATCCCTTTGTGGCATGTGCCGCTGCCATGGCCCTGCCCGAACCAGGAATATGAGCGGATTCTAAGAGAGACCTGTGAACGCGCCGTTGCTGCGGGGATCAAGGCAATTGCGTTTGGCGATTTGTTTCTGGCCGACATTCGCGCTTACCGCGAAACCCAACTCCGCGATACGGGTCTCGAGCCGCTGTTTCCCATTTGGGGGCGCCCCACCCGCGAATTGGCGCGCGAGATGATCAGCGCCGGACTGCGCGCCCGGCTCACCTGTGTGGATCCGCGGGTTCTCCCCCGCAGCTTTGCCGGCAGAGAATTTGACGCAGCGTTCCTCGACGACCTGCCCGCGAAGGCCGACGCCTGCGGCGAGTACGGTGAGTTTCATACGTTCGTCTACGATGGTCCGATGTTCCGCCGCCCGATAAGCGTTACTTTGGGCGAGATTGTCGAGCGCGACGGTTTCGTTTTCGCCGATTTGCTGCCCTCCTGCGAATAAGGTTGGTTCACCGCCAGCACCGGAGAAATCTCTGGCCAATCCCATGGACGGGGTAGCGGCCTTCCTTCCAGCGCATCGAGGCCGGAGCCGCTTCCCGTCAAGATTTTTCACGGCTTTGAATGAACGTTATGAAACAAATCGAGGCCTAGCAGCACTTAGTTGTGAGTTGCCAAGGCAGGTGCCTTATGACCGGGTCACAAACTTACGGGGCAGCAGACGCCCGGGCCGTATGCCGGCTGGCGGCCGCTATCCTGGTACAAGCCATTGAGGACATACGAAGCGGGTCCCATAACAAAAGAGCCGATGCCATCCGCTGGGTTACCGACCCCACTGACCGGCAGTTCAGCTTCAACTTCTGTTGCCGCGTGCTCAGCCGCAATCCCGAACAGGTGCGCCGATTCCTTCTGGCGCAAGTCCCGCCCGCCCGCTGGAGTCTCCGGATGGACGCGCCTCGATTTTTCGCTTAAACCCGCTCGGTGGGGCGTAGCCCGTCAGGCTTGTAAGGAGAACAAGGCGCACCATTCGGAAGCTTGCGAGCTCAAGGAGAGCAGGCGCCTGCGGGATAGATCAATTCGCCCGCCCCGTTCCACACCAAACTTCCCGCCCGTCCTTGCAGAGCGGCCGCGCCGGTTCTTTGAACCCGGTTCCCTAGCGGCCCCTGCTCAGGATGCTGGTTGGGGCCGCGCCCTTCTTCCGGAGCGAGGGCCGCTTCGTCCCAGGTAATTGTACCCGCGGCTGTGATCACGCCGGGGCCGGTTCTCTGGAATGCGTTCTGTTGCACCATTCCGGCGGAGTACATGCCGGGGTTCCGGACGTCCGAAACACCCTCGCAAACCAGGATTCCGGCATTGCCCTCGAGCGCAAGCGCCCCCGTTATCTGGCTCCGATTCCCGATTTGAGCGTGCAGAGCCATCACGGCGGGCCCGAGCGCCAGAACGGCAGACAATCCGATTCGCTCCAGCCTGCACATAACCACCACCTCGTAGTGAGAGATGTGCGGCGCTGATTTGCGTTTCGAACAGATCTCTTATGGAAGGCCCTGGATGTCAGTTTCAGCCCTCCGGCGAAAAAATTTCACCGGCTTGGTAATGTAAAGAACTTTCCGCCCACGCTGCGCATGATCTTTCCCCACAGGGCTTGGCCTAAAATGGGCATCTCGGACATGCGCTCGGGAATTACTTGCAGGTGCAGGCCGGCCATCTCGTCGGTGCTGTCCGGGCCCCACACCACGCGCTTGGGCGGATGGTTTGGGTTTCGCGGGTTCTGAGCGGAGTTATCGTAGGTAAATTCCATTTCGAGGCGCGTGCCGGCCGGCAAATGGAGAGATGGAGCATAGTGATACTGCTCCTGCCAGTTGAAGTCCCAATCTTTGATCCAGATCAGCCACTTTTTCGTGCCATCGGGCAGCAGAGCCCAACCTTTCATGTCCTTGCAGATGTAATGGGCATGCGGAATGATGCCTACCGCCTCTACGTCGATAGGCAGCGTGAAGCCGTCCCGGACTTTGTAAGAGCTCTCGCCGGGCGGGATATCGATGCCGCGCGAGCCCAGCGCGACGTCAGCGACTCTTCTTTGCGGTGGAGTGCTGGTGAAGTAAAGGCCCAGGCTGGCCTGCTCCCGTTCCTGTTTGCCAGTGGGGTGAAAATGAATTTGCAGGACCAGATCGGAGTCTTTTTTCAGAGGGACTGCGGTCCGCGGGGGCATCTCGAGAGACGCCGCGCCCGGCGACCAACCGCCGAGCGCCGCCGACGGCAGGAATCCCGGCACCCCGAAGCAGCGATATCCAATGGCGGGGTCTTCGGCGTCTCTCCGCCGCGCCCCGCCGGAAAGATCAGCGAAAAACAAAGCGTGGTGTACGACGTTGCGGTTTTCGGGTTGAAACTCGACAGCCCTGACGTATCGATCGCCGGGAAGTTTCATGGGAATTACGAAGCACTGGTATACATCCGGACCGTCGGCCGGAACGGTGAAAGGCTCGGTCATTTTCGCGATCAAATCGGGCGTTCCAAGCTGCCAGCCGGAGGGGAACTGCGGCGGGGGCGGAGCCGCCGTCTTCCCCGGGGGCGCGCCTTCGTTGGCCCAATCGCGAATGGCCGTGATCTCCGCCTCGGTCAGCCCCCGCTCTCCCCGAAATCTTCCATAGCCCGGCTGCGGCTTCCAAGGCGGCATGTAACGGCTGGACGTCACCGCGGCTATCTGGGAGGCGCGCCTGGCGGCATCCTCATACCGCAGCAAAGAGAACGGCGCGGAGCCGCCGGGATGATGGCAGGGGGCGCAGTGCTTATACACAATCGGAGCGATGTCGCGCGCGAAGGTTACCATGTCTCCCTGAATCTCCCGGCCGAACGGAATAGCACATCCGAGTGCTTTCGTGACCGCAGGGGAGACCCGCTTGCCGGCCAAAATCTGATCGAGGCTGAGCTTCAGATCGCGGCGTCCCGGCGCAGGTCGCGTTTTGCCGAAATCGAGAAACCGGTCATCAATGCGGCCGCGATAAAGCACTTCACCGCGGGCTGAGAGGATTACGGCTTCGGGCGTCGCCGCCGCACCGGTCTGGCGGGCCAGCGACTGCGACCGATCGAGCAGAAGCGGCAAAGAGTAGCCGTATTCCCGAGCGTACTTTTCTATTTCCGTCGTGGTGGCGGCCGGATCGGAAAACACGCCGTAAAACAGCACGCCGCGCGGCGAGTATTGCGCTGCAAGCCGGTTTAATTCCGGCGCATAGCTGTTAGAAATCGGACAGTCGGCCGCCAAAAACAGGAGCACAATAGCCTTGCTTTCGCGCCCTTCGGCAATCGTGTGGCGGCGGCCCTGGGCGTCCCGCAGATCGAAGGAAACGGTTGCGCAAAACGCAGGGAGCACGCACGCCATACAGGCCAGCCGCAGCGCCCAGCGCCTTGCCATGTCGATCTTCATTGTTCCCCGAAACACCGGCTGGTTCGCACAGACTTACGGCGCCGTTGAGGGGCGGCCATGGGAGACGGAAGCCCCGCCGCCCGCTTCGTTCCTGCCGGAAGTCGCTTCCGGTTTCGATTGTTTCCCGGGCTCGGCCGGCGGCGTGTTTAGAAACACAGTGACCGCAGTCAGCGATCCGTCAACCTCGCGCGTCGCCTCCACGGCGATGTGGTCGCCTCTCTTGAACTCCGAAGGCTGGACGGCCGCGGAGTCTTTTAGAAACTTGGTCTTTCCCGTGCGGCGGAAATTCAGCACGCGGTCCGGCTCCACTTCGAGCAGAATTTCTTTCTTGTCCAGTTTGCGGAGAACCCCGCTGAAATCCGCCGGCGGTGTGCTCTCCGGCGAGCCCGGCGCCTGCTGCTGCCTTGCCCGGCGTGCACTCGAGCCGCGCCGCATCTGCGGGCTAAAGGCTGCGGCGAACGGTATGCCCGTGGCCATCGCGCATACCAAGAGCCAGCGTCTGCGAGTCATCGCCTTCATCGCCTTCAGTTTAAACCCGAAATTTACCAGCGTCTCTCGGGGATGTATACTGAGCTTCCAGGTGCGGCTGTGAGATTATCCCGGGGCTTGTTGGCGGGACTGTTGTGCGTCCTTTTGCCGGCCCTGGCGTCCGAGGTCGTTGTGACGGGCCGCATCGTGGACGAGAACGGCGCGGCCGTCGGCGGCGCGCGCATAACGTTCAAAAAAGCCGGCGATTCCGCTTCGCAAGACGTTCTGGCCGACCCGACGGGGGCTTTCAATGTCCGGCTACCCGCGCCGGGCGCCTATTCCGTCACCGCCGCACAAACCGGTTTTTTCCCTTTAAAGGAATATTCGATTCAAGTGACAGAAGGGCCTCAGGAGGTTCACCTGGTGCTAAATCATATCCGGGAAGTTTTTCAGTCGGTGAACGTCGAAACTTCGGTGTCGCCGATTGACTTCGACCGGACCACATCGGAACGCACGCTCGACAAACTCCAGATCATGAACGTTCCGTATCCTTCCACCCATGATCTGCGCAACGCGATCAAGCTCATCCCCGGCGTGGTGCAGGACGCGAGCGGCGGCCTCCACTTCGACGGCAGCGCCGAAAACCAGGTGCTATATACTCTGGACGGCTTCAACATTAGCGATCCCCTGACCGGCCGCTTTTCCGCGCGCCTCAGCGTGGAGGCGGTCCGGTCGCTCGAGTATTCTTCGGGCCGCTTCTCGCCGGAATTTGGCAAGGGATCAGCCGGAGCGCTTGCCATCCAAACCGAAACCGGAGACGATCAGTGGCGCTACTCGGCGACGAACTTCGTGCCCGGCATCGATACTCTGAAGGGCATCCACATCGGCGCCTGGACTCCGCGATTCAATGTCTCGGGCCCCTTAAAAAAAGGCCGCGCCTGGATTTCCGACAACATGGATGGCGAGTTTTCCGAACTGTTAATTCCCGATGCGCCGTCGGGACAGGATCGTTCGTCCACCTGGCGCGGGGACAATCTGCTGCACACGCAGTTCAACCCCACGCCCTCCAATCTCCTTTACGCTGATTTTTTGATCAACGGTACCAGTTCCTCCAATCTCGGCTTGAGCGCGCTCGACCCCATTTCCACCACGACCGATCAGCGCCTGCGCACCTGGTTCTACAGTCTGAAGGACCAGATCTATTTGGGGCGCGGCGCTATGCTGGAGCTGGGCTTTGGCGAAAATCGGACGTTTCTTCGCCAGATACCGCAAGGACATGACTTCTATGTAATGACGCCCGCCGGGCGGCGCGGCAATTACTTCATCGACTCCGCCCAAAAATCCCGGCGCGATCAATTCCTTGCCAACTTGATTCCCCCGGCCTTTCATTTCGCGGGATCGCACCAGTTCAAGTCCGGCATCGATCTGGACCGCCTCAATTACTGGCAAGACATCCGCCGCACTGGCTTCGAGCAATTGGATCTCAGCGGCAGGCTGCTCCGCCTGACCACCTTTGCCGGCAACGGGCGGTTCAGCCGCCCGAGCCTCGAAGCCTCTTCTTACCTGCTGGATGATTGGAGGCCCCGGCCGAATGTTCTGCTGGAACTCGGCGTTCGCCAGGACTGGGACGAACTCGTGCGCAGGACCGTGCTCTCGCCCCGGCTCTCCTTTTCGTACGCGCCCTTCGGCTCGAAGAATACAAAGATCGCCGGCGGTTACGCCGTGGTGCACGATGCAACCAGCTTGCAGCTATTCACCCGCCCGATGGATCAGTACTCAGTCAGCACTAACTATAATCCGGACGGAGCCGTCGCCAGTGGCCCTTCTCTGACGATCTTCACCATTCAGAATCCGCATTTGACCGTGCCGCGATACCAGAACTGGACTCTCGGCTTCGAGCGCCAGTTGCCAAGAAAGTTCGATCTGCGGCTGAATTGGCTGCGGAAACGCAGCCACGACGGCTTTACCTATATCAACAGCCTCGGCTCGAACAGCCTGGTGTTGCCCCAGCCTCTGGCCGGCTACGATGCCTCCTTGGCCGGAGTTTTCAATTTGACGAACCAGCGGCGCGACCTCTATGACTCGGCTCAAGCGATTCTCCACCAGTCGCTGCGGGAGCAATACGAATGGATGGCGAGCTACACGCGGTCCCGCGCCTACTCCAATGCGGTCCTCGACATCACGATCGATCAGCCGATGCTGATTTCGAGCAACGTGGGACCCATGCCCTGGGACAGCCCCAACCGCTTTCTGAGTTGGGGTTACCTGCCGACGCCGCGCAAGAATTGGGCTCTGGCTTACCTGCTCGAAGTGCGCGACGGTTTCCCCTTTTCCATAGTGAACCAACAGGGTCAGGTCATCGGCGGCGTCAATGCGTCCCGCTTGCCGATGTACTTCAATCTCAACCTGCATCTGGAACGCCGCTTCCGTCTCGGCAGTTACCATTTCGCCTTGCGGGGCGGCTTTAACAACGCCACGAATCATAAGAATCCTACCGTCGTCAACAACACGCTTGGCTCGCCCCAGTTCTTGACCTATTACGGGAGCGAAGGGCGGCACTTTGTGTTTCGGCTGCGCTGGCTGGGAAAGGATTAGGCGCTCACCGGCAGGCGGGAACTCTCTCCGGCCTTTGTCGGGCAACCAGGCGCTGCGCTTGACACGAAACACGGCAGGTCGTATCATTAGCACTCTAAGGTAAAGAGTGCTAGAAGGGGCTGCGCCCCCTCTCGGTCCAATCAGAAATCAAGGTAAATATCGTTATGGAAAGGAGATAGAGATGAAATTTCGACCTCTACATGATCGTGTTCTCGTGCGCCGTATAGAGGAAGCGGAAACGGTCCGGGGCGGCATCATCATCCCCGATACGGCCAAGGAAAAACCGCAGGAGGGCGAGGCCATCGCTTGCGGAAATGGAAAGCTGCTGGACACCGGCCAACGCGTGGCGCTGGAGGTCAAACCGGGCGATCGTGTGCTGTTCGGCAAATACTCGGGAAATGAAATCAAGCTGGACGGCGAGGACTTTCTGATCTTACGCGAAGACGAGATCCTTGCGATTCTCGACAAAAATTCATCGGGATCCGACAACAAGAAAGGCAAAAAATAGAGGGAGACATAGCGCATGCCCGCAAAAAAAATCATTTTAGGCGAGGATTCGCGGCAGTCGATTCTTCGCGGCGTAAACGCCCTGGCCGACACGGTGAAAATCACTCTCGGCCCTAAGGGGCGGAATGTGGTTCTGGAGAAGAAATTTGGCTCGCCGACGATCACGAAAGACGGCGTGACTGTGGCTAAAGAAATCGAGCTTCCCGAGCCGCTGGAGAATTTGGGCGCCCAAATGGTGCGCGAGGTCGCATCCAAGACCAGCGATGTAGCCGGCGACGGCACTACCACGGCTACTGTGCTGGCGCAGTCGATCTTCCGTCAGGGAATCAAGAGCGTCACGGCTGGGTCCAACCCGATGGCCCTGAAACGCGGGATCGAAAAAGCCATCGAGACGGCCATTGAAGAAATCAAGCGGCTGGCGAAGCCGGTCTCGGGCGACGCCATCGCGCAGGTCGGGACGATCTCGGCCAACAACGACTCGACCATCGGGAAAATCATCGCCGAGGCCATGCAGAAGGTCGGCAAGGACGGCGTGATCACGGTCGAAGAGTCCAAGACCATGGAGACGGTGCTGGATGTGGTCGAGGGCATGCAGTTCGACCGCGGCTACCTCTCGCCTTACTTCGTCACCGACGCCGAGCGCATGGAGTGCGTGCTCGAAGATCCGTACATTCTGATTCACGAGAAGAAGATCAGCAACATGAAGGATCTGCTGCCGCTGCTGGAGCAGATCGCGCGGTCCGGCAAGCCGCTGCTGATCGTAGCGGAAGAAGTGGAAGGTGAAGCGCTGGCCACGCTGGTGGTGAACAAGCTGCGGGGGACGCTGAACTGCTGCGCGGTGAAGGCGCCGGGCTTCGGCGATCGCCGGAAAGCGATGCTGGAAGACATCGCGATCCTGACCGGCGGCAAGGCGATCATGGAGGAGACCGGCATCAAGCTCGAAGGCGTGAAGCTGGAGGATCTCGGCCGCGCCAAGCGCGTGGTGGTTGACAAGGACAACACGACGATCGTCGAAGGCGCCGGGTCGAAGAAGGCGATCGAGGGACGTGTGAAGCAGTTGCGGACCCAGATTGAGGAGACCACGTCGGACTACGACCGCGAGAAGCTGCAAGAGCGGCTGGCGAAGCTGGTGGGCGGCGTGGCGGTGATCAAGGTAGGGGCGGCGACCGAGACGGAGATGAAGGAGAAGAAGGCGCGGGTGGAAGACGCCATGCACGCCACGCGGGCGGCGGTGGAGGAAGGCATTGTCCCGGGCGGCGGCGTGGCTCTGGT